>OGGM01000096.1_pt1 | contig 88780 bp, 93 predicted proteins | sample 1571251 | NCBI WGS metagenome assembly OGGM01 (sample SAMEA2582076, study PRJEB24529) | metagenome | biome: Human gut stool | place: China | collected 2011 | reverse complement strand
GCAGGGAGCGCACAGGGGGCGGCCAGTCGCCGCCGCCCCCTGTACCCCCGGGCTCCGGCCAGCAACATCGCCACTGCGTGGTGCCTTCGACTTATCCCTGCAGGCTTCGGGTTGGGCCGAAGCAGCGTCCCTGCAAAACACGGCCCTCAGCCCGCATCCATGCGGCCTGCCCCTGCCTTTCGGGAACGTCTCAGCGATGTTGAGGCCGCCAGCACCGGCAGTTTCAGCGGCCCCATGTCCGGCGGCGATTCACATATTGGGACTGGACCCCGTAGGCCGGGTAAGCGTAGCGCCACCCGGCAAAATAACCGCGCAACAGGGCTGCCTGGAAGGTAATCAATGCTTGCCCGCGGCGCTGCGCTTGCGCGGACCCGGGGGTGAGCCTACGGGAGGACCCCGTAGGCCGTGGAATGCGCTAAGCCGCTATCCGGGAAGCTGGACTAGACCCGGGTACCCCACAGGTCGTATTCGTCGGCATGCTCGACTTTCACCCGCACCACGTCGCCCGGCTTAACGCGGGTTTCGCCGTTCAGGTACACCGCGCCGTCGATTTCCGGAGCGTCGGCCATGCTGCGTCCGATAGCGCCTTCTTCATCAACTTCATCTACCAGCACCAGGATTTCGCGCCCCACTTTCTCCTGCAGACGCTCGGCAGAGATCTGCTGCTGCAGCTGCATAAAGCGGTTCCAGCGCTCTTCTTTCACCTCTTCCGGCACCTGGTCCGCCAGCTCGTTGGCGGTAGCGCCTTCAACCGGGCTGTACTTGAAGCAGCCGACGCGGTCGAGACGCGCCTCTTTCAGGAAGTCGAGCAGCATCTGGAAATCTTCTTCCGTTTCGCCCGGGAAGCCCACAATAAAAGTGGAGCGCAGGGTCAGATCCGGGCAAATTTCACGCCACTGCTTAATGCGCGCTAGCTGACGGTCCGCAGAACCAGGACGCTTCATCAGCTTCAGAATACGCGGGCTGGCGTGCTGCAGCGGGATATCGAGGTACGGCAGAATCTTGCCTTCCGCCATCAGCGGGATCACATCGTCAACGTGCGGGTACGGGTAGACATAGTGCAGGCGCACCCAGATGCCGAGCTTCGCCAGCTCTTCGCACAGACTGACCATGCTGGTCTTCACCGGCATACCGTTGTGGAAGCCGGTGCGGTGCTTGACGTCGACGCCGTAGGCGGAGGTGTCCTGCGAAATCACCAGCAGCTCTTTCACGCCGGCGTCAGCGAGGCGTTTGGCTTCGGCCAGCACTTCGCCAATCGGACGGCTCACCAGATCGCCACGCATGGACGGGATGATGCAGAAGGTGCAGCGATGGTTGCAGCCTTCAGAAATTTTTAAGTAGGCGTAGTGGCGCGGCGTCAGCTTAACCCCCTGTTCCGGCACCAGGCTCAGGAACGGGTTGTGCTTCGGCTTCGGCGTATAATGGTGGACATGCTCCAGCACCTGCTCATAGCTGTGCGGACCGGTGATCTCCAGCACCTTCGGATGCACTTCGCGGATCTGATCCTCTTTCGCGCCGAGACAGCCGGTGACGATTACCTTGCCGTTCTCTTTCAACGCTTCGCCGATCGCTTCCAGCGATTCCTGCACAGCGCTATCAATAAAGCCGCAGGTGTTAACGATCACCATATCGGCGTTGTCGTAGGTCGGTACGACGTCATAACCTTCGGTGCGCAGTTCGGTCAGGATACGCTCTGAGTCCACGAGGTTTTTCGGGCAGCCCAGGGAGACGAAGCCGATTTTCGGCTGATGCGTGACATTGCTCATAGCTTAAAAAGTGTTCAATTATTGGAATGGTCAGGGCAGGAATTCTACAGATCTTTGCGAAAAAGAGTATAGCTCCGTCGCGGTTAATGGTGAAAAAGCGCCCCCGACCTGTCTTTTACGCCCCCCACCGCCAGAGCGGATCCCACACGCCCCGGAGCAGAGGGGCGGGACACGCTTCTGACAAGCCGTGCGCACAGGCGGCTCAAGCCCGGCGTGGCTGCCGGGCAGAGACTTATTGCGCCGGGTTAATGGCTGCGGAGGGGGTGGCGCCGGTTTTTTTCGGCTCGCGCTTATCCTGCAGCGTGAAAATAGAGATCAGGGTAAAGAGCCCGGCGACGCTGCCGAGAATCAGATAGGTGTTGGCGAAGCCAATGGTATCGTACAGATAGCCTGCCAGCGGAGAGTAAATGGCGGTGGCGATCGAGGCGACGAACAGCACCAGCAAATAGACCGTCGAAGAGAGCTTGTGGTCGAAGTTGGCGGCGATGAATTTAAAGACCGATACCAGAATCAACGGCTTCTCCAGAGCATGCATCATTTTCACCGCACCAATCCACACCGGGCCGAGGGGCACGGCTGAGCCGACAATACGTACCGACATGATCAGCCCGGCGATGATCAGCGCCCATTTGGCGCCGGTCCGGTTAACAAACCATGGCATCAGGCAGAGGAACAGGGTTTCACCGCAGACCTGAATAGACGCGAGGATCCCGTACCAGCGGTTGCCTTCCTCCGGCGTCGGGAACTGTAGCGAGAAGTACTGGGCAAACTGCTGATCGTAGGTGTCGTAAATCTGCGTGACGAACAGGGTAAAGAGCAGCAGCATCCAGAACTGACCATTCTTCGCCAGCTCAAGGGCATGAGAGACCTTCAGCGATTCGCTTCGCGCCACATCGGCGTCGGTTAATTCAATTTTGGTTAGCATAAAGCAGATGGCGGCGATGACAATGGCGAGGCTGGCGAGCCAGAAGGCCAGATTAGGATTGCTGTCGATATATTTACCCACAATACAGGCCGCCGCTGCCCAGCCTAACGAGCCCCACATCCGCACACGACCATATTCGAACTGATAGCGCCGGGAAATCTTATCGATATAAGAGTCGATTACTCCGCAGCCGGAGTTAAAGATGATCCCCAGATAGATCCCTCCCAGCAAGGCGCCAAACCAAAAGTTGTGCACCAGCAGCGGCGCGTAAACGTAGATAAAGAAGGGGCCCACCGGCAGGAGCAGGGCGACCAGCAGCCAGATAAGCCGTTTTTTCAGGCCGAACTTGTCAGAGATAAAGCCGAAGAAAGGCTGCATCAGCAGGGCGATAAAGGCGTTGACCGAGTAAAGCAGCCCGGTCTTCGTGGCGCTGATGCCAAGATGCTGGGTGGTCCAGATAACGAAGAAAGCCATGGTCGACGACCAGGCGAACAGGTAGAGGAAATCGAAAAGACTCAACAGAAGGTAGTTTCTTTTACCGGACGTCATGTTTCAGTTCCTTGCAAATGGGCAGAGAGAATTTCAGCGATCCGCGGGCCGCGTTCGCTGTTTTCCTGACATGTTATACGTATTACATTAATTATTTGTTATGACATCCTAATTGACGATGGTGCAACAGGTCATATGAGGTATTGTGATCATTGCTGCACTAATTTTGTCTCTTATTGCCATTTTCTGTTTATTAATTTCAGATTGAAATTAATTGTGATCGTATAACATTGTTTTTGTTATACACCCTACAATGCGTTAAAGTTGCCACATTGTAAATGATGTTAAAGAACTGGGGATTATTGACCTGGCGCATCATTTTGCACAAAAAATAACCGTATTATGGAAAGGGTAAAGGACGACAGAGGAGGAACCGTGATGACCGTTGACAGACTATACCGCCACCTTCTGCAGAAGCTTATTAACGCCAATATCGATATTGACGCCTATCTGCAACTGCGAAAGGCCAAAGGCTACATGTCAGTCAGCGAAAATGACCATCTGCGTGATAACTTGTTTGAGCTTTGCCGTGAAATGCGTGCGCAGGCGCCGCGCCTGCAGAATGCCATTTCACCGCAGGAGAGGGATGTCCTTCGCCTGGCCGGCGAATCGGTCGCCGCCGCTGCACTATGCCTGATGAGCGGGCATCATGATTGTCCGCTATACATCGCTGTTAACGTAGAGAAGCTAGAACGCTGTCTGACAGGATTGACCTCAAATATTCATAAATTGAATAAATTGGCGCCAATCACTCATGCCTGATCGGCTGAAACCCAGGGGAAGTGAACGCTTCCCCTGTTAAAGGTTATGTAAAAATCCCCGCGCAAATTTCCCCGCTGGCTACCCTTTAGCCCAGAGCTGACGAAAGGAGAATGCCATGCGTCCGATCCCACTGCTGTTGATATTGAGCGCCTTAGCGCTACCAGCCCTGAGCCAGGCCGCGGTGCGGGTGGAGGTATTGCAAAACCGGCTGGCCCAGCCGTGGGGCATGGCCTTTCTGCCTGACGATCAGGGCATACTGATCACCCTGCGCGGCGGCGAGCTCAAGCGCTGGCAGCCGGGTAAAGGTCTGTCGGCGCCGATAGCCGGCGTGCCGCAGGTATGGGCCAACGGCCAGGGTGGCCTACTGGACGTGGCGCTGGCCCCGGATTTCGCCCAGTCGCGGCGGGTGTGGCTGAGCTATGCGGAAAGCGACGCCAGCGGTAAGGCGGGCACCGCGGTGGGCTATGGGCGGTTGAGCGAGGATGTCACGCAGCTGACGAACTTTACCGTGGTCTTTCGCCAGCAGCCGAAGCTCTCCGTCGGCAATCATTTTGGCGGCAGGCTGGTGTTCGACGGCAAAGGATATTTGTTTATCGGGCTGGGCGAAAATAATCAGCGCGCCACCGCCCAGGATCTCAGCAAGCTGCAGGGGAAAGTGGTCCGCCTGACGGAGACCGGAGGTGTACCGCCGGATAACCCTTTTGTCGGCCGGGCTGACGCCAGGCCGGAGATCTGGGCTTACGGCATCCGTAATCCGCAGGGCATGGCGATGAATCCCTGGAGCGAGGCGCTGTGGCTGAACGAGCATGGCCCGCGCGGCGGAGATGAAATTAATATTCCGCAGGCGGGGAAAAATTACGGCTGGCCGCTGGCGACGCACGGTATTAACTACAGCGGCCTGCCCATTCCGGAAGCAAAAGGCAAAACGGTTCCGGGGACCGAACCTCCCCTGTATGTCTGGCCGGTCTCTCCCGGGGTGAGCGGGATGGCCTTTTATTCGGCGCCGACCTTTCCCCAGTGGCAGCATAAGCTGTTTATCGGCGCGCTGAAGGAGACATCGCTGATTGTCCTGGCGGTGGACGGTAATCAGGTCCGCGAGGAGGGGAGATTACTGGAGGCGCGCGGAAAACGCATCCGCGATGTTCGCGTGGGACCCGACGGCTATCTGTACGTTTTAACCGACGAGTCTAACGGCGAGCTATTGCGGTTGAGTCCCGAGGCTTAGCCTCAGGTCACCGGGATCTGCACTACTTCGCGCCAGGCAGGACGTTGGCTAATCTGCTGATACCAGCGCTGCAGATGGGGCCGCGGTTGCCAGCTGTCGAGGATCGACAACAGATTGTAGACGAAGGGAGCGACGGCAATATCGCCAAGGCCGAACTGCTCGCCGGAGAGCCACGGCATTTTGGCCAGTTCGTCGTCCAGCATGGCGAACAGCGCTTCGCAGGCGCTGATCCCCGCGGCGATGGCCGCCGGGTCGCGCTGCTCCGGCGGCGTTCTCACCAGGCCCATTAATACCGGGCGATGGGCGGGAGAGAGGGTGCCGTCGGACCAATCCATCCACTTTTCCCCTTGCGCGCGCTGCGCCGGCGCGGCCAGCCACAGACGGTCAACGCCATACTGGGCCGCCAGGTAGCGAATAATCGTATTTGATTCCCACAATACCACCCCGGTGGCATCGTCCTTTAACAACGGCACCAGCCCGTTCGGGTTCATCGCCAGATATTCCGGGTCATGATTGAGACCAAACTCCAGCCCGGCGAGGATCTGCTGATAAGGCAGATCCAGCTCCTCCAGCACCCAGCGTACTTTCTTCACGTTGGTCGAGTTATTACGTCCCCACAGTGTAATCATTTTCGCTCCTGAGTTTGTTTCACTGCTGTTGCAGCGCGATCGGCGATCATGTTGGGATAAAGTTAAAAATCCGGCAAGCTTTTTTATTTGGCTGTTATTAAAGGTTTTTATGCTTACTCCCTTCAGCCAGGGGCACTCCTGGGTCACAGGGCCCGGAAAGTGTTTTTACTATTTTACAGGAGTAATATCTATAGGGTGTTACGCTACGAAGGAAAGGGCGTGGTCATGGTGTATCTTATTGATAATTAAAGATTTAAATCAAGCACGCATCTATAAAAACGCTCCCTCTCCGTCTCGGTTAAAATCTCAATGTCGCCTGAGGGTATAATTTGATGCTGATTATTGCATCGCAATCATCTGAGGAACACAGGTTAATATTAATAAATAGAAAGATAGTGAAAGAATTATTTTTTTACAGGGATGAACTGTTGTTTTTATCGATCGGATATACATCTTTCTCATCCCACCCAGAAAAAATAGACCATGAGAGGCGCCAACTGGCTGGAAGATATTCTGAAAAATAGCAAAAAGAACCCAGTGACTGGCACTGGGGAGTAAATTTACTCAGGGTTGCATGCTGTTCTCAAGATAATATTCGAGTCTCGAAGTATGGGTTAACCAAAGGTAACCATCAACTTCCATACAGACTACATGGGAAATATACTGTATTAAATAACCAGGAATCCACCCTTACTTTTGTGCTATTTATCTTACCTGGGTAATCACTGCGGGGGTAAGTGGTATATAATGCAATAATCAGTATTTGAATCTGTAGCGTTAAACGAGCAGAGCCTGGGAGAGGACTTTACTTTCCCCGGAAGGATTTGAAAAAGGCGGTTAAAATGAATGACTGATAAGGATGGCCAGCATACTATCGCGGTGCTATCAAAACATCCCTGCAAAACGAAATAGGGATAAAAGAAGCACTGGCGAACTGCAGTCTGGAAGAGCGAGTCGTAGAGCTCGATATGGCATCGGACGAGAAGGGTAGGAGATTACCCGGGAAGAGATGTTAACCTTTTCATCAAACCAGCGTGATTAATAACGGGCAACAGAATCAGAGCGGCCCGGGATTTTGAGAGCAATACTTCTGTAAAGGCCACGGCTGTGGATGCGCTGTTATGAATGTATTTGTAAAATTTATCACCATCCAGAGTCGCCTTGAAAAAAAAAGCCCAGCGACAGGCTGGGGTGTAATTACACGCATAAAGGGATATGCCATTTTCAACACAATATGCGAATCTTAATTTATGGAATAACCGCGGGTGAGCTACCCGCTTCCATAAAGATTGCAGGGGAAACTATACTGTATTTAATGACCAGGAATCCATCCTTATCGATGTGCTATTTTTCTTACTTGTGTAATACGGAAAGTGAAAATAGCCCGATAAACTATTTTTTACCGATATGCCGACTAAAACAGGGAAGCCGTCTGCCTGCTTATCCAGTGGGCGAATAATTCATATCATTAGCGGGAGGCTCTCCCTTCCTGACCTCAATCCCTGATGGTGGCGTATAGAGGGGATAGCTGATTGATATCCTTTATCAAGGATATTGCGCCTCCATCGGCGGAATGCTGTGGCAATCGAAGCCCTGCTGAACATGGCGATCAGGCAGACCCGATGGATAGAAAAGTGCGGGCGTTGTTGCTAATTTCCTGAGACGGGCGTAATGACCGTCTCAAGCATAGCCCGGGAGTTCTCAACTGCATTTCAGGCGTAAATAGGGCCTACAGAACCTTCAGGTTTATATTTAAGCGTCTGAGACTTCTACAGCAGCAAGTCAGATGTGGTTATTGTGAGTTCGGAAGTTGAACTGGGCCTCATGGAATGCAACCGGGCCGACATTTTGAGTTTTGTGAAGGGTATCAGCAGTAACAACCATCCCCGGTTCTCAGGTGAAGGGGGTAGGGGCGAGGCGACTGGATATCACTGGCCAGGCTTTCGCTTACCCCACACGGCCCCGCCATAATGTGAATCTATGACCAGGCAAACCACAATGAAAGACACGCTTGCGACCTCTCTTTAGTAGCATTTTTCCCGAAGAGAAGTGAGCTATGTCATTGAAATTTCGGTGAATAATTGGTTTTGAAAGGCGATTTTTTTCTTGCCATAATAAAGTTAACATTAAGGCGATTACGATCAAAAAAATTGTTCTGATTAAAGCACAGCGGCATGTTATTGCGTAAACTTTAAAAACTTTACCAACTCGCTGTTTCTTTAAGGTCATTTGTACGCTTTACTCACCGGTTGCTGCGGCGCGGTCAGAGTGGCGCGGCATATTTTGTTTGGAAAGGATACTTGGGTGGCTCTTATGATGCATGACGCTTTTTCCCTTCGCGGCCTCGCGGCAGGTTGCGCGCTGTTATTTCTTGTCGCACCTGCGGTGCAGGCTGCGGAACAACTCCCCGACGCCCCTTCAATTGACGCTCGCGCCTGGATCCTGATGGACTATGCCAGCGGGAAGGTGCTCAGCGAAGGCAATGCCGATGAAAAACTCGACCCGGCCAGTCTGACGAAGATCATGACCAGCTACGTGGTAGGGCAGGCAATAAAAGCGGGAAAAATCAAACTGACCGATATGGTGACCGTTGGGCGCGATGCCTGGGCGACCGGCAACCCGGCGCTGCGCGGCTCATCGGTGATGTTCCTCAAGCCTGGCATGCAGGTTTCCGTAGAAGATCTGAACAAAGGGGTCATCATTCAGTCCGGTAACGACGCCAGCATTGCGATTGCTGACTACGTAGCGGGCAGCCAGGACGCTTTCGTTAGCCTGATGAACGGCTACGCCAAAAAAATGGGGCTGACCAACACCACCTTTATGACCGTCCACGGCCTTGACGCGCCGGGGCAGTTCAGCACCGCCCGCGATATGGCGCTGCTGACCAAAGCGATGATCCACGACGTACCGGAAGAGTACGCGGTACATAAAGAGAAAGAGTTCACTTTCAATAAAATTCGCCAGCCGAACCGCAACCGCCTGCTGTGGAGCAGCAACCTCAACGCCGATGGCGTGAAAACCGGGACCACCGCCGGGGCCGGCTATAACCTCGTCTCCTCGGCCACTCAGGGTGATATGCGTTTGATTGCCGTGGTGCTGGGGACCAAAACCGACCGCATTCGCTTTAACGAGTCAGAAAAACTGCTGACCTGGGGCTTCCGCTTCTTTGAAACCGTGACGCCGATTAAACCAGATGCCACCTTCGTTACCCAGCGCGTGTGGTTTGGCGATAGCAATGAAGCGAAACTGGGGGCTGGCGAGGCGGGCTCTATCACTTTGCCGAAGGGCCAACTGAAAAACCTGAAAGCCAGCTATACCTTAAATCAGCCGCAGCTTACCGCGCCGCTGGAGAAGGGACAGGTGGTCGGGACTATCGACTTTAAGCTAAATGATAAAACCATTGAACAGCGTCCGCTGATTGTCATGGAGTCGGTAAAAGAGGGCGGCTTCTTCAGCCGGATGATCGACTTCGTGCTGATGAAACTGCACGGCTGGTTCGGCAGCTGGTTCTCCTGATGCCTGCCCGCGCCCTGCGGGGCGCGGGCAGCGACGCTTCAATACAGTAGGGAAATCTGCTGCGCCTTCGCCAGCGCGACCAGCTCATCATCCGGGCAGATATCGCTGGCGATCACGTCAAATTTCGCTAACGCCCCCATGCGCGCCGGACGCACTTTGCCAAACTTGCTGTGGTCGACCACCAGCACGTGGTAGCGCGCGTGACGCATCGCCCAGTGCTTAACCGGCAGCTCTTCCAGGTTATAGCAGGTCGCCCCCTGCTCGCAGTCGATCCCCGCCGCCGAGTAAAAGGCGATATCAGGGCTCAGATGGCTGAGGGTATCCTCAAGGCTCAGTGGCATAAAAATCGCGTTGCTGGCATGAAACTCCCCACCGCACAGGACCGCGCGGCACTGGGGTTTTTCCTGCAGGGCCAGAAAGGTGTTCAGGGAGTAGCAGACGCCGGTGAAGGGCAGGGCATCGTCAATGGCGTCAATAATCCACGGCGTGGTGGTCCCGCAGTCGAAGAAGGCCATCTGATGGGCCTCCAGCAGCGCGGCCGCATGGCGAGCGGCACGGCGTTTTTCCTCGACCAGCCGGGTTTTTTGATCGCTGAGCAGATAATGGGTGGCGCTGCGCGGCTCCAGCACAATGTATCCGCCGAGCAGCACAACCGGGCCGCTGTGGCCATTGAGGTCGCGACGAATGGTCATTTCCGACACCCCAAGCAGGGAAGCGGCTTCTTTCAGATGCAGCTTATCGCTGCGTTTAAGTGCCTGAATGAGCTGACTGATACGTTCGTCACGGCGAGTTTCCATATTCCCTCTGCGCTAAAATCGCCCTGCGGGGGCAGGGCGTTAGCGGGATTTTACCTGTCGCTTGCGGGTTAGTCACGCGGTGGCCGCAGCGACGGCGGCGTTTAGCCGCGCACCCAACCTTTGCGGATTGGCAAGGAGAAGCAGAGACGATACAGCCGCTGCAGCTGATGGTATAGCGCCGGGCCGAACGTATGCCAGATCAGCGCCGCGCCAAGGCAGCCGCACATCCCGGCCAGCAGCCCGCCGACCATATCCAGCGGCCAGTGCACGCCGAGATAGACACGGGACCAGGCGATGGCGGCGGCAATGGCCATCAGCAGGGCGCCGGACCACAGGCGATGCCAGAACAGGAAGGCCAGGGCAAAGGTAAAGCTGACGGTGCCATGGTCGCTGGGGAAGGAGTCGTCCGCCGCGTGGTGCAGGAAGTTATAGCCTACGCCGGCGACAAACGGCCGATCGTGCGGATAGAGGTGGCCGATCGCCCACGACACGGTCAGGCTGATCGTCAGCGCCAGCATCAGCTTAAACACCATCTGCCGCTGGGCAGGCCCCCACAGCCACAATGTCACCACCAGCAGAGGTACGATCAGAATCAGATCTTTAGCGATGAAGATCGCCATCTCAATGGCCCACTGCGGCGAGGCAGGCGTCGCGTTGAGCAGGGCGAACAGCGCATAGTTAATATTTTCCAGCATAGACTTCCAGGCTCGTTGGTCCGATAGCAATTAAGCCGCCTACCCTAAATAAAAGCGGTGCGGAGATAAAGGCGGCATTGTCTTAAAGATCAGGTTGTTATGAAATCCACTACCATAAAGTCTACGGCTAACAGCCTGAAAAACGTCAGTATATCGTTTGTCACATTGCTGAAACATAAACGGAATATATACACAGGCTGAATAACAGGGGAGAGGCAGGACGATGGCGCACGGCTCGTAATATTGTGCGGTGTCACCCACAATTCACTATCTCCGCGCCGGGAGTTTCATTACACTTTGCGCGATTTTTGATAGATAAGAGATTTCATGCAAAATTATTCGCTTTCAGGCCGCCGCCTCGGAAGGCAGGCGCTGTTGTTCCCGTTATGTCTGGTGCTGTACGAGTTTTCCACTTATATCGGCAACGATATGATTCAGCCGGGCATGTTAGCCGTGGTGCAGGAATTTCAGGTGGGCAACGAATGGGTACCTACCTCAATGACTGCCTATCTGGCAGGCGGCATGTTTTTACAGTGGCTGCTGGGGCCGCTGTCGGATCGTATTGGCCGCCGTCCGGTGATGTTGACCGGCGTAGTATGGTTCATCGTCACCTGCCTGGCGACGCTGCTGGCGCAGACCATTGAGCAGTTTACCCTGCTGCGCTTCCTGCAGGGGATCAGCCTGTGCTTTATTGGCGCGGTGGGCTATGCGGCGATACAGGAGTCCTTTGAGGAGGCGGTGTGTATCAAAATCACCGCCCTGATGGCTAACGTGGCGCTGATTGCCCCGCTGCTGGGGCCGCTGGTGGGCGCCGCCTGGGTGCATGTCCTGCCGTGGGAGATGATGTTTGTCCTGTTCGCCGTGCTGGCGGCCATCTCGTTCTTCGGCCTGCAGCGGGCGATGCCGGAGACCGCGACGCGGCTGGGCGAAAAGCTGTCGGTGAAAGAGCTGGGCCGCGACTATCGGCTGGTGCTGAAGAACCTGCGCTTCGTCGCCGGCGCGCTGGCCACCGGCTTTGTCAGCCTGCCGCTGCTGGCGTGGATTGCCCAGTCGCCGGTGATTATTATCAGCGGCGAACAGGCCACCAGCTATGAGTACGGCATGCTGCAGGTGCCGATTTTCGGGGCGCTGATTGCCGGCAACCTGGTGCTGGCGCGCCTGACTGCGCGCCGGACCGTGCGCTCGCTGATTATCATGGGCGGTTGGCCGATCATGTTTGGCCTGATCCTCTCTGCGGCGGCGACCGTGGTCTCTTCCCACGCTTATCTGTGGATGACGGCCGGTCTGAGCTTCTACGCCTTCGGGATTGGCCTCGCGAACGCCGGCCTGGTGCGTTTAACCCTGTTCGCCAGCGAGATGAGTAAAGGCACGGTCTCGGCGGCGATGGGAATGCTGCAGATGCTGATCTTCACCGTCGGCATCGAGCTCAGCAAACATGCTTACGAGCTGGGCGGCAACGGGCTGTTCAGCCTGTTTAACCTGCTGGGTGGGGTACTATGGCTGGGGCTGATGATTTACTTTCTGAAAGATAAAAGCGTCGGCAATTCGCAGCAGGGGTAGTTGTTTTCAACCCGGATGCGCTCGCATCCGGGTCTTATCAGGCGAACGGCGCTTCGCGATCCAACACCTTATCAATAATCTGCAGGACACCTTCTTCGTTGTTATGCGGCGCCTGATAGCGGGCGACGGCTTTGACGTCTTCCCGGGCGTTGGCCATGGCAAAGCCAAACCCGGCGTGCTGCAGCATTTCGATATCGTTGCCGCTGTCGCCGAACGCCACCACCTCGTGATCCTCAATGCCCCAGCGCTGCTGCAAAATGCGCAGCCCGTTGGCTTTGTGCACACCCGGGATAATTAAGTCGATGCTGCCGTAGCCGGTGGCCACCGCGGTGACCATGTCCCCCAGCGTCGCGTGCAGCTTCGGCTGAATTTCCGGGATCAGGCTGTCTGGCACGTTGAGACCAAATTTGAGGATGGTGTCATCGAGATGGTTAAAATCATCCACCAGTTCTAGGCGGTGATAATACTTCGCCGCCACCGTCTTCAGCGCGTCGTTGTAGCGATTGAGGGTGTAGGCGCTGCGCTTCCCGCAGGCGATGATTTCGATATTCGGCAACGTCTGCAGATGGTCGACCACGGCGTTGAAGTGGTGAACCGGCAGTTGGCAGTTGAAGACGTCTTCATTGCCGCTCACCACCCAGCCGCCGTTTTCCGCCACGAAGGCGATCTGATGGGCGATCTCCGGGAAAAAGGAGATCAGCTGATAATATTGGTTGCCGCTGGCGACCACGAAGCGAATATTCTGTTCGCGCATTCGCTGGTACTGGGCGAGGAAGCGCGGCCGGTTATAAGTTTTGGCATCGCTTAAAAAGGTGCCGTCCATATCCACCGCAATCAGTTTGATGCTCATTAGCTGTTCTCCATAACGGGTTCAGATTGTGGCTTAGCCACCGCGCGGGCGACCAGCGCCGCCGCCATCACCAGACCCAGCACCACCATCATGGCGCTGCGCAGGCCGAAGTGTTCGCCGAGGAAACCCAGCAGCGGCGGCCCGACGAGGAAAGCGAGATAGCCGGTGATCGCCACCACGCTGACGCGCTTGGGCGCGTCCGGCCCGGTATCGCTGGCGGCGGAGATGGTCAGCGGGAAGCCGAGCGAGGCGCCAATGCCCCATAGCAGCACCGAGATGCCCGCCACCCAGGGGTTATCGACGAAGATGATCAGGCCTATGCCGAGGGCGCCCATCACTGCGCTGCCGCGGACCACCGCCACCCGGCTGTAGCGATCGATAAACCAGCCGCCGGTAAAGCGGCCCAGCGTCATGCCGAGGGTGAAACCGGCATAAATCAGGGAGCCGGAGGTGGGGCTAAAGCCGTGGCCATCCACCATCAGCAGCGGCAGCCAGTCGTTGGCCGAGCCTTCGGCAAAGGCCATCGCCAGGACAATGACGCCGATCAGCAGCAGCTGCGCGTCGCGCCACACCGGCAGACCTTTCGCCTCACCGTGGGCGACTTCGGCGGCATTTTTACCGGTGCCGTCGGGAATGGCGCGGATAGCAATGGCGATGGGCAGGATAGCCACCAGCGCAGCCGCCAGGATGTGCGGGGCGGCCGGCAGACCGAATCCGGTCACTGCCATGCCCACCCCGGCGCCGAACAGGGTGCCAAAGCTGTAGAAGCCATGCATCATCGGCAGCACCGTTTTATTCATCTCCCGCTCGATGGCCGCGCCTTCGACGTTAATAGCGACCTCTGCGGAGCCGAAGCTGGCGCCGAAGATAGCCAGACCGAAGGCGAACAGCGGGGCGGAAGTGACCCACAGCGCCAGGCTGAGCACCAGCATGCCAAGCACGGCGAAGGACATGGTGGTGCGGATGACCTTGCGGGTACCAAAGCGCTTCACCAGCCACGCCGAGCAGAGAATACCGCTCATCGACCCCACCGACAGACCAAACAGCACCACGCCCATCTCTGCGGTGGATAGCGCCAACAGATCGCGGATCGCCGGCGTGCGGGTGGCCCAGGAGGCCATTAACAAGCCGGGGATGAAAAAGAACATAAACAGCGCCCATAGCCGAAGCTGCAGCGCTCTGCGCGAGGATTGCGTCGTCATCCGTAAACGCCTTAAAGGAGAAGAGTGAAGACAACAGTAGCAAGTAAGTGTACATTTGTACATAAACCGGAAGAGGAAAATCATGGCCCGTAGACCAAACGATCCGCAGCGCCGCGAGCGCATCCTGCAGGCGACGCTGGATACCATCGCGGCGCATGGCATCCATGCGGTGACGCACCGTAAAATCGCCACCTGCGCGAATGTGCCGCTGGGATCGCTGACCTACTATTTCAGCGGCATTGAGGCGTTAATTGAGGAGGCGTTCAGCCTGTTTACCGCCGAGATGTCGGCGCAGTATCAGCAAGGCTTCGTCGGGGTAACGAACCGGGAACAAGCCTGCGATGCCATCGCGGATCTGATCTTCAGCGCCCAGGTGACCACGGCGCGCAATATGGAGCTGATGTACCAGCTGTACGCGTTCTGCAGCAGTCAGCCGGCGCTGAAGGCGGTGATGCAGAACTGGATGCGGCGCAGCCAGCAGACGTTGGAGCAGTGGTTCGCCCCCGATACCGCCCGCGGTCTCGACGCCTTTATTGAAGGGATGACCTTGCACTTTGTCACCGACCGCGCGCCGCTGTCGAAGGCGGCAATCCGCATGATGGTCGGGCAGCTGGCAGGGGAGAGGGCGCAGGAAGAGAGGCGCTGAAGCGGTGCGAGATGTGCATGCGGGTGAAACGCAGGCAACAAAAAAACCATTTATGTAAACGATTTAGTAAAAACAAAGGCTTGCAAGACAATCAATAATTTAGTTTGGTGGTGAGAAGTGGCAATAACGGGGCAATCCAAACCGTTGTCGCCACTTGGCCCATAGCGACTTACCTTAAACGCCATGGGCCACTTTCTTTGATCTGTTCGACTAATCCATCTTCTTCCAGTTCACGTAGTAACGCTACAACCCAATATTGCTGATTCGAGCTAGTTGCTTTTGGTTTTGCTCCCCAATCAAAGCCGCAGAGCCTGAATACTTCAGATTGTTTAATCCCTTTGCCATTTTTTTGTCCATCAGGATGCTTGGCCAGAACAGCAAGTGCTAATTCTTTAGCTTTGGTTCGAAGCTCTGCGCCCTGTTTCTGTAACTCATTCATAATCATATATCCTTAATAATCAAGACCGGCTTAATATTACTTCCTAACTTTCAGGTGTGCATATGAGTAGCGTCAATAGGAAGCTGATCCACAATTGCCAGGGGGATGAAAGCGTAGGCTCTTTTCCTGGTGGGCAAGGCGCATGGCCATTTTTATATGTGCTAGCCGAGGATTTTTCTGTAGCACAAAGATGTTACTACCGACCATCATAAATCGCGCTGAAAAATCAATTAGATTCAATGCATTACTCTACTTCCGCTGCTTGCTTAATCATCTCAGTAACTACACTCCTGCTAAACCCTGTTTCATCCGCGATCTCCATTGTTTGGGCTTCTGCTATCGCTTTGCTGCGCATACTTGAGAGTATCGGTTTAAAGGTGTGTTTGTTTCCTTGAAGGTTTAATGGCAATGAAATAGTGGCAATTAACATTTCTTCCAACACCCATGGTTCATCATCTTCAATCCAATATACCCGGGCATTCTTATCCATCCACCGGTCTAGCCATTGCTCGCCAGGATGGGTAAAAGTCATTCTTTTTCCCGAACCAACCCGACGGAGCGGGAAATTGCTTTCCGTCGCCAGTAAAACTCCGAGCGTACGTCTGAGTGTTGAGCCTTCGGCGTTTCCGCTATAGTGGGTTTTGATGCGTTGTCGAAGATTGGCACGGCTATTCGGTTTGCCTTTTTTATCAGGTGAAATGCCGACATAGAGCAATGTGTATCCATTCTGAGTTATACAACCTTCAGTTGGCACGCCAGAGGGGATCTCTTTGAACCACCAGAAATAAATACCATTTGCTGCAGGAACAGGTGTGGGGCGACTCATGACATCTGTTCTGCTAAATGTTTTGTCAGGATAAAAATTAAACACTCATATTCTCCTCTCTAATTCATCCTGATATTTTATGGGTTCATCAACTGGCAATGCTTGATTTACTGAGGGTGAATGATGAGTTTGAGAGTCACGACGCAGCAGGTGGATACTTGGAAGAAGCGCATCCAGCGGGATGGTTTAAAAGGTTCTACTTACTTTTGTCAACAAAGTGGAGGTGTTTGGGTTTCTGCATCAGCCGATCATCAGGCGATCTGTCAGAAAGTTTTAGGGAAGGATTCAGGAACAAGTTCTTTAGCGAGTTATTTACGCTGGGATGATGTCGGCGCGGTTGCTTTGGTTGATTTATTGTACGCGATTGAAACGGCATAAAACAAAGACTGACACCGAAATGGTAAAACCCCTGTCGCCATGTGTGTAAAAGTATGATTTTAATCAATTGATTAAGAAAGACATAAATTCCAGGCAACAAAAAACCCATTTATGTAAACGGGTTAGTAAAAACAATGACTTGTAACATATTCAATAAGTTAGGTTGGTGATGAAATGTGGCGATTAGGGGGTAATGCCAACCGCTGTCGCCACTTTGTCGCCACTATTGAAAGAGACTCTTAGTTTGACGAGGGGGGGTAATCACGGCTTCTATCTCTTTGATATATTCTTCAAATACTTTGAGAAATGTCAGTAAGACATCACCTTTGAATAGTACTTGCTCTTCATCTTTTTCAAGCAGAGCTGGATATTTTTTGATTAGATCATCTATTTCTTTAATCGGTTGGTTGTCGTTTGTGACAAAGCGGGCATCGTTATGGGCGCAGCTATTCCTAAGTTTTATTATTTTTTTTAGTTCAGGATAATTTGTAGATGATGTTAGGCCGACTATCTTTTTCAAGAATAGGTCTATTCTTTCAAAGCCAGAACCCTTTAAATCAGATAATTTAACATTCGTTTTTTTTTCCTTGGAATAAATATTACAGAAATTTTCCATTTCGTGTTCTAATAAACCAAATATAGTCAGGAAGGCTGATCGCCGCATTATGCTTGGGTAACGTATTTTGAAAGTTTTATCGAGGTCGAAAGACTGATCATCGATACCCATGTAGTGGTTTAATGTGATGTAAATGTTATCTTCTGGATGTTCTTCTATGACAAAGGTATCTGGCCCATCTTTTTCGTATTTACCTATATTTTCGCTAATTGCGGCTTCTGTCTGATATATGAATCCACGCAATAGGCTAATATTAAAGCTAAAATCATGGATTGGCGTAGGTATTGGGATCTGCATGAATATGTCCTTAAGCTAGTTATTAGGTATCTACTACTATATTTATTCTACATGAATTGATTTGGCATTGTCGCGAGGGGATTGAAACGAAGTGCTGTTTCTAGGTGGTCTGGGGCTAAATGAGCATAGCGCATCGTCATTTTGATATCATGGTGGCCTAGAATTTTCTGAAGGGCAAGGATGTTCCCGCCTGACATCATAAAGTGTGCTGCGAACGTATGACGCAGAACGTGAGTGAGCTGTCCGCGCGGAAGCACGATGGAGGTTTTTTCCATCACCGACAAAAACTGGAAATAGCAGTCCGTGAAGAACTTGAACCCCTCCAGGGCAGTGATGTCTTCATATAGCTCTTTGCTGATCGGAATGCTACGGTTCTTTTTACCTTTGGTCCTGACAAACGTGATTCGGTACTTTGTGACCTGAGAGCGTGTGAGGTTTACCGCTTCGCGCCAGCGTGCTCCGGTGCTTAGGCAGATTTTGACAACCAAAGCGAGAAGGGCACTTTGACGATGGCAGTCGTCCAGGAGTTCTGTAATTTGCTCATGTGTCAGCCAGGCCATCTCTTTTTCGGCGATGGTGAATTTGCGCATGTTCTCCAGTGGGTTCGGTGCGCTCCATTCTCCGAGCCGGGCCAGCTCGCTAAACACTCCACTCAGATAACTTTGTTCCAGATTGATTGTTACTGGGCTGGCTCCATTCTTCCATTTCTCACTGAAATAGATTTCTCCGGTCAGACGTTTGTCGCGGTAGTGTGCAAACATTTTAGATGTGAGGTCTGTCGCAGGAGGATTTCCGAGGGCATCAACCATCAGGATCAGCTTGTCATAAACGTGCTCACCAGCGGTCAGGGATTTGCCGTGCAGTTTGAACCAAAGTTCTACGACGTCTTTGAGTGTCCGGCGATCAACTGACTCACCCAACCACGGCTTGGCTTCTGTTTCATCCATTGTGTGGCGTTCAAAAGCCATTGCCTCGCCTTTGGTCGCAAACTGCTTACGCACCCGTCGCCCGCTACGCCCGGCGGGGTAGCATTCGCAAATCCATTTTCCTGTGTCGAGTTTTCGTACTGCCATAAAAAATGCCCTCCATTTGGAGAGCATTTTTACTGTATGAATAACCAGTGTCAATGTATGATGTTCGAGGCAACCTACATCACAGATAGCGATAAGACTGTGGCGCAGTAATGTTGTCGCCTAATGAGCTTAGGTGGCGGGGTTGATCGTAAATTTTTAGCTCACCAATTTTTATAGCAAAGGCTTTCTCTTTACTGTGAAAATACGAATCAAAAAACTGTTTGCTAATACCAGCATACCGACAAGTTTTTTTCCATACATTACTTGGTTTATCTTCTATAACATCAGCGATATCAAACTCAGCAACAATCATACCTACAGGCATAGTTGAGTAAATAACCACAGATTTAACATCTGGGTTTTTGAAGATTCCTTTTCTGAATTCAAACTTCTTTGTTCCGTCAAGAATCTTTTCAACATATTCAGGTTTAATTGATAATAACACTTTCATCTACTTCACCAAGTTTAATAATATGTTCAAATTGCTGGTTGGATAAATCTAATACCCCCCAGTAGGCATTAGAATTCAAACCAACTTCAGAAATAAGTTTAGCACGATTTGGTCTTTTAGGAAAAGCTAAATTATATGTAAATGAAACTATAAATGGATATTTTTTTGAACGATAAAAATAACTTAAATCTTTAATGTCAAAAACACTATATTTTTTACAATAATTTATGAAACTGTCTTCTGTATCGAATTCATCGATATTCCTAACATTGCTAACCACACATAACGAAGTGATTACTGAATTATAATACGCTGGGCCGGAAAGTCCTTTGTTCGTCCTATAGATTAACACAAGGTCATTAGGTCTAAATGATGTAACTCCGTGCATAGCACAAATATATATTTTTCTTATGCTATTCGTATGCGACACGTCGCTGACAATGCTAGGAGATTCTGTACGGAGTATGGAGTCCGGGAAAAGATTTGTATGGTAATGGGGATCTACCGAGAGGATGTATTTTCTATTATTATCTGAATGATGTACGAATGGATAGTCATTTACTATATCCCCGGTCAACTGAACGTTCTGCAATTCTTTTAGTAAAACGTCTTCCGCATTATCGTCAGGACCTTTCGAACCAACAGTATCAAATCCAAACGACTTGAATAACCTGATAAGATAAGCGTGTTTTGGATAAACCGTTACATAAATATCTTCCGCATCGCATTCTAAAGCATGGTCGAATATCTTCTTAATAAAACGTTCACCTCGAAGAGTTCCGCGTGATTCAAATTTGAATGTACCAACCTTTAGATGCTTTCTCATCGGTAATTGAGGGGTTACATCAGTAACATTCTCATTTTCGATTTTCAGATATAAAAAACCTTCAATATTATTTTGTTCATTAAAAAGAACATAGGCTAATGCTGATGGATCATTTTTTTTCTTTTCAATCCATCCTGCAAAGTCCGGATAATCATTTTTTAGTGAATCAAAGAAGGGATCTTTAAAATCTATATGGCTGAACTGTGTGTAGTATAAGTTTTCCATTTGATATTCCTTATATCCAAAGAATCAAGAAATGACGTCCAACAAAACTATATATACCTAGGGATAGCCAAAGGGCGAAAAATGTTAGAGCAGTGTATATTGGTATGCGACTAACTGAAAATTTACAAGACACTAAAAATTTTATTATCCTGTTTGTGCTAGAGCGATTTAATCGATCTTTGACCTTAGCATCTACTTCTACCATCGAAATGCTGAATATGCGGTAAACTTTCTCACGTGTTTCATGCCCTTTCAGTGACATCACACGGAGTAATTCTTCCTCAATTTCTTTAACAGCCTCTTCCCAATATTCTTGCCAATATTTTGCACCAGAAGAAATTCCTATCTGATAGAACGATACAATCAGGCCAACAAGTGCAATGAAAGGAACGAATGCTTCGCCCTTATCATTTTGGTATAGGGTGGCTAAACCTGCGAAAAGAACGCCCTGAAAAATCATGAAAAAATTATTACGTTGAGATAACTGAGTTATCTCAAAGTCTCTTATGCGAATAGTCAGCTCATAGAGACGCTTTACGGCCCTAAGATCACCATTCTCATTCTGTTCATCATTGGGTTCAGACATCGTTGTCATAAAAATTCCTTTTATCGGAGGCAACTAACCAAAACTTTTGCAAGTATCTCAATATCCGCAATTGCGCATTCGAATGAACTATTGCCCCCATCTATGCGAAGTCGGCTACCTGGAAGACGTGTCAAACTCCTTAGAGCAACCTCTCCATCAATACTCACTACCCACATGCCGTCACGCACATCCCCATAATCCATATCGCAGATAAATTCTGAAGTTCCGTCGATCACAACAACAGGATTTTTCAGATTATCAGGCAAAAAGCTTGCATCAAAAACATATGAGCCGTCTTTGCGTAATGACCCATTGGTCAAAACATGCTTTTCAAGTTCTTTAGTGTTTGCTTTATGTGAACCTTGCTTTGAACCTTGTCCTGTGGTGAGCCAGTTTAGAGAGATACCAGTTTCTAAGGAGCATTGAATCACCCACTCAGCCGGAAAAGAGTCACGCATATAGCGTGTTGCTAGGGTACTTTTTGAAATTCCCAAATGGTCGCACAAAGCTTGTCTTGTCTTGAAACCATAAGCTTCAACCATACGCTCTATGGCACCACGGCCGCCTTTTTCCAGATTCATGGTCACTCCAGGTGAACTTTTACCTTGACGATTTCATGATGTGATCGTATGTTTATCGTGTTCACAAAATACAAACGATCAGTATTCATCCTGATTAATCATTACTAAACGAGGAATGTTGCATCATGAGACCTAACATTTCAATCACTCTCATCACCCCCCATGTAACTATCGAAAGATATAGTGAACTCACTGGCTTATCTATCGACACCATCAACGACATGCTCGCAGATGGGCGGTTGCTTCGTCATCGCCTACGCAAGGACAAAAAGCGTGAAAAAGTAATGATTAACATTGCTGCGATGACGGTAGACGCCCTGTCTGATTGCAACGTGACTATCAACTAGTTCCATTTTGAGACTTCACGGAGCAACTGACTATGTTTGACTATCGCATATCAAAACATCCCCATTTCAATGAAGCCTGCCGGGCTTTCGCTTTACGCCACAACATGGCGAAGCTGGCAGAACGTGCAGGTATGAACGTTCAAACCCTGCGTAATAAGCTCAACCCGGAGCAACCACACCTGCTGACTGCGCCAGATATCTGGCTGCTAACCGATCTGACTGAGGACTCAACACTAGTTGATGGATTTCTGGCGCAGATCCATTGCCTGCCGTGTGTGCCCACCAATGAAGTCGCACGGGAGAAAATGCCTCAGTACGTCCTGAAAGCCACCGCTGAGATCGGACGTGTGGCTGCCAGTGCGGTTTCTGGTGTTCAGTTAAACGCGACCACCCGACGTCAGGTTGTCGAGAGCGTCAATTCCATTACCCGGCTGATGGCTCTTACAGCCATTTCTCTGCAGGCGCGTTTGCAGGCAAACCCAGCGATGGCGAGCGTGGTCGATACCGTGACGGGCCTTGGCTCATCGTTCGGACTGAGTTGAGGTATTTATGCTGAACAACGAACCATCATTTGCGTCGTTACTGGTTAAGCAAAGCCCTGGAATGCATTTCGGTCACGGCTGGATTGCAGGAAAGGATGGTAAACGCTGGCACCCGTCCCGCTCACAGGCGGAATTACTGGCTGGCCTGTCTACCACGAAGAAGGGGAAGCCATGGCTATTGAAGGCGCTTCAACGACTCGTTCGATAAGCCCAGGGGAGCGCTATGAGGGACTGAACCACATAGCCGAATTACGGGCAAAGGTATTCGGTCATAACGTTGAGTCAGAGCTTGAGCGGTTTATTGAAGATATGAGTGACCCACGGGACGCTAACAATAAGCAAAACAAGCGTGCATTAGCCGCCATCTATTTTATGGCAAACATTCCGACAGATCGTCACAGCGTCAAAATTAGTGAGCTGACGACTGACGAAAAGCGGGAGCTGATAAAGGCAATGAACCATTTTCGTGCAGTGGTGAGCTTATTCCCTAAACGGCTAACCATGCCGAATTAACCCACAACAGAAATTAATGGCGTAAACCCGCCGGGCATTCTTTTGCCCAAATTCAGGAGAATTGAAGATGCGAAATAGTAAAACCTGTACCAACAAAACCGGAACGGATGATGCTGGTTTGTTCCAGTTGTTTAACGACACTCGTCTGGATGAGCGCAAAAGCTGTGCCTTTGCCGTTTCCCTCCGCATGGAGGCGCTGGCTATCCACATCCTAAAAGAGGGAATGAACGGCGTGGAGGCGGCGGAATTGCTGCGCCGTGAAGTTGCCCGTTATGAAGCCGAATCACGCGGGGACTGGCACTGATGGCTGATTCCATGGATCTCGTCCAGCAGCGCGTTGAAGAAAACCTGCAGCGCCATATTCAGAACGCCCGCGTCAAAAAACCGGGCATTGCCCGCGTTCTTTGCATCGATTGTGACGCGCCAATCCCAACAGCTCGCAGACAAGCTATTCCGGGCGTGCAGTGCTGCGTGACGTGCCAGGAAATCGCAGAGCTGAAAGGGAAGCATTACACCAGAGGCGCGCTGTGAGCTTCGGAGCCTGTCAGTGATGCCTGAATTAATAAAAGACAAAGGCGGCCCGACTGAGGCCACCGTGGTTTTCCCATGGAATGCCCCAAAAAAAGCCATCAATCCATACCACGACCCGGCAGACGTTGCGCCGGGTTCTGCGCTTTCAAACCTGATCACTCTCTATGCAGCGGACAACGAGCAGGAAAAGCTGCGCCGCGAGGCGTTGAGTGATGAGGTCTGGGAACGCTATTTCTTCAATGAGTCCCGTGATCCTGTCCAGCGTGAAATGGAGCAGGACAAACTCATCAGCCGCGCCAAAATGGCACGGGAACAACAGCGTGCAAATCCCGACCTGGTGATTATTGCCGATGTAAACGCCGAGCCATCACACATCAGTAAGCCATTGCTGGAGCGGATTAAATATTTTCATGGCCTGGGCAGGGAAAAGGCGTATTCCCGCTATCTGCGCGAAACTATCAGGCCATGCCTTGAGCGTCTGGCGCGTGTACGTGACAGCCAGGTGTCTGCTTCCTTCCGTTTTATGGCAAGCCATGACGGGCTGGAAGGCTTGCTGGTTTTACCTGAAATGAATCAGGAGCAGATAAAGCGTCTATCTACCCTGGTCGCCGCCCACATGAGCATGTGTCTGGATGCGGCTTGCGGTGATCTTTTTGTCACGGATGACGTGAAACCCGAAGAAATCCGCCAGGCGTGGGAGAGAGTGGCGGCAGAGGTCATGCGTCTGGAGGTTATCCCGCCAGCCTTTGAGAAACTACGCCGGAAGAAACGCCGCCGTAAGCCCGTGCCCTATGAGCTGATCCCGCCTTCGCTTTTGCGCATGATGTGCGCGGACTGGTGGTATGACAAATTGTGGCAGATGCGCTGCGAGTGGCGAGAGGAACAGTTGCGCGCCGTCTGCCTGGTCAACAAGAAAGCGTCCCCGTATGTCAGCTATGAAGCTGTGATCCATAAGCGCGAACAACGGCGCAAGTCGCTGGAGTTTTTCCAGTCGCATGAACTGGTGAATGCCGACGGCGACACGCTGGACATGGAAGACGTGGTGAACGCCAGCAACAGCAATCCGGCGCACCGTCGCAACGAGATGATGGCCTGTGTTAAAGGGCTGGAGCTTATCGCGGAAATGCGCAGTGATTGCGCCGTGTTCTATACCATCACCTGCCCGTCACGCTTTCACGCGACCCTCAACAACGGCAGGCCAAATCCAAAGTGGACCAGCGAAACGGTCCGGCAGAGCAGTGACTATCTGGTTGAAACGTTCGCCGCATTCCGCAAGGCCATGCACAAGGCCGGGCTGCGGTGGTATGGCGTCCGCGTTGCAGAGCCACACCATGACGGCACCGTACACTGGCACCTGCTGTGCTTCATGCGCAAAAAAGAGCGCCGGACCATCACCGCGCTGCTGCGTAAATTTGCCATCCGGGAAGACCGCGAGGAGCTGGGGAACAATACGGGGCCGCGTTTCAAGTCTGAGCTGATTAACCCCCGCAAAGGCACGCCGACAAGCTACATCGCAAAATACATCAGTAAGAATATCGACGGACGCGGGCTGGCTAAAGAAGTCAGCAAGGAAACGGGCAGATCATTGCGCGACAGTGCGGAGCACGTCACCGCCTGGGCATCACTGCATCGTGTCCAGCAGTTCCGTTTCTTCGGCATTCCGGGCCGCCAGGCATACCGCGAGCTGCGTTTGCTGGCGGGTCAGGCGGGCAGAGTGCAGGGCGATAAAAAAGCAGGTGCGCCGGTTCTGGAAAATCCCCGGCTGGATGCCGTGCTGGCTGCTGCAGATGCCGGGTGTTTCGCTACCTACATCATGAAGCAAGGCGGTGTACTGGTTCCACGCAAACATCACCTGGTCAGAACGGCATATGAGCTTAACGATGAGCCGAGCGCCTACGGCGACCACGGTATTCGTATCTATGGCATCTGGTCCCCGATCATTGAGGGCCGGATCTGCACGCACGCAATCAAGTGGAAGATGGTTCGCAAGGCCGTTGACGTTCAGGAGGCGGCAGCCGACCAGGGCGCTTGCGCCCCTTGGACTCGTGGCAATAACTGTCCCCCTGTTGAAAAAAATGTACCAGGCAGGGGGCGAATTACCGGGCAGCAAAGAACCTGCAGCGCTACCGGACTTCGAAAACATGAGTAAAAAAGAGCTGCGTGAGCTGACAGCAAGGCTGCGGCTGGTCAAACCGAAGCGCCGTAAAGGCTACAAACAGGAAATTACGGAACACCAACGGCTGCAGCTTGATGCGGAGCTGCGGTCTAGAGGATTTGACGCGAGTGAAACGGAGGTGGATCTGCTTCTGCGTGGCGGAAGTCTGCCATCTGGGGCCGGGCTGCGCCTGTTCTACCGGAACCAGCGTCTACAGGAGGATGACAAATGGCGTCAGTGGTACTGAAAAATGCAGGAATGAGGTTATAGATTAATCAAAGGGTTAGCTGAGTAAAAAGTATTTCAGCTTTAAAATTATATGATGTACTGTATATATAAACAGTAATATTGGGAGGGAGTTGTGAACGATTTGTTCATGGAATCACTTGCACTGCAGCGGATAGAACTTATGGCCCGGCTGGTTGCCAGCTCAGATTGTAGCGATGACGATAAGGAGGTTGCCATTTCGTGGTTGTCAGAACTGACAAGCGAACTGGTGAACAGGTTAAATCAGTACGGGGTAGGTCAGGATGAATGTAAGCATTAATCGTTTTGTTCTCTGTGACATTCCCTCCCACAGAGCGCACTTGATGTTGAGAAGATAGTGCATGTCTATGGTGCATGGATTCGCATGATCCAGAAAGGATCGCAACGGGCCAGAGCCGCCAGTACTGGCGGGCTTTCTGGCCTATCATGCACCTGCATGAAAACCACTCCATAAAGCGGGCAGGCGTGGCGGGGATACGAGCGCGCGCTAGTAGCCATCTTTCAGCTCTTCTATATGTCATGGTTAAAAATTTAGGTAATATCTATAGTTTACATTTGCAATCAAGGAGTGAGTCATGTCACTAAGTGTGGTAAGAGAACAAATTCTTAACTTTGTTTCTAAATCAGCCCCTTCGGTTATGGCAATTAAAGGAGAGTGGGGGGTTGGCAAGACATTTAGTTGGAATAAATTTCTCCTGGAAGCGAAGAGTGAAAATATGATTTCAGCTTCACGTTATTCTTATGTTTCTCTTTTCGGCATATCTTCGTTAGATAGATTGAAATATTCTATTTTTGAAAATGCAGTTTCAAAAGATTCCATAGGACATGATCCAAGTTTAGATAGTTTAAGAAAAAATACTTTAGGTATGCTTGAAATATTGGGGAGAGGTTCTTGGAGTAAATTGAAAGAGCTGCCGTATATAAAGTCTGCCGCTCCTGCCATAGAAGCATGGTCATTTATGTCTGTGTCAGATTCGTTAATTTGCATAGATGATTTAGAACGTAAAGGCTCATCATTAGAACTCAAAGATGTGTTAGGCCTTATTTCTTTGTTAAAAGAACAAAAGAAATGTAAGGTTATACTTTTACTCAATGATGGTACTAAAGAAGTTGCTGATTATGAAAAATTCAAAGAGAAAGTAATTGATATTGAATTGCATTTTTCACCAACACCAAATGAATCTGCACAGATAGCATATGACAATAGTAAAGACTTCCATAAGCCGTTAGCACAATATACTATTTCGTTAGGTATCAAGAATATTAGAATTTTAAAGAAAATAGAACGAAATGTAGAAAATGCATGGCGTGCTTTTGAAGGTTGCGAAAGTGAAGTTAAAATGCAATTTTTACATACGGTTGTATTAATGAATTGGGCCTATTTTTGCTCTAAATCAGATAACGATATTCCCACTTTAGATTTCCTGGAGTCTATGGAAAGTATTTACTCAATAGGTAAAAAGGATGCTACAGAAGAAGAGAAGAAATGGAAGGGTATTCTACTGAGCTATAATTTTACCAGAGTTGATGAATTAGATAGGAAAATTGCCAAGCTAGTCAGGAATGGATATATAGATATGACAGAGCTTAGTGAGTCGATAAAGATTGTAAATAAACAGGTTTTAGATAATAAAAAAGCAAACTCATTTAGAAGTGCATGGGATTTGTTTCATAATAGTTTTGATGAAAATGTAGAAGAAGTTGTTTCTCATTTTTATAAGTGCTTCACAGATAGTGTAACTCAAGTATCGCCTAATGATCTTGATAGCCTTGTCGGCGTCTTCCGTGAACTAGGCGAGGATACAAAGGCATCTGAGATGATTTCGTATTATATTCAAGAAAGACAAAGTGAAACTGAGTTGTTTGATGTAGATGATTTTTATCTTATTAGACCAATCAAAGATAAAGAAATTATTGAGAAATTTAAAGGTGTATATCTAACTGATTCACCAAAGCGCACTTTAGGAGAGGTTTTGGATGTACTCAGTGGGCAAAATGGCTGGAATGATGATGATATAGAAGTATTAAGCAGTGCCACTGAAGACGATTATTATCATTATTTTAAAAGTTTACATGGAAATCATTTAACATCCCATGTTGCTACTTGTCTGAAATTTGGCCGTATTAGTAATGCTGACGAGAAAACAAGGTCGGTTTCTGTAAAAGCTAAGGAAGCTTTAATGAGAATTTCTGAAGAGAGTAAACTGAATGAGCTAAGAATGCATAAATTCAACTTGTAGAGTTTATTCAGTAGTAGCGTCTATAATTTTGCTACTACTGAATTAATCAATTTAATTTATATTCATTAAAGCTAATTACTGTTTCTCCTATCCATTCATTTAGCTCCGCAAGTCGTTTTTGAAGGGGGATTAACTCATTGCGAACAAACACTAAACTCGCCTTTTCGACATCCCCAAAACCACCAACGTTACTCGGCATAATCCCCATCATCTGCGGTGGAACACGGTGTGCTGCCATCATGTCATCACGGCTCACGTTCTTGATATTCAGAAACTCATCTTTTGCAGCAACCTCCGACAGCGGGATGATCTGGATGCCGTCCTTTTTACCGTTTGGCGAATACATAAACAGGTTGCGGAAGTTGCCCGGGCCTTTGGCGCTTTTCATAGCCAGGCGGATATTGTTCACGTCCTCCTGGTTCTGCGCCGCGTCGGTCATATACATGATGAACCCGGCGTGACTGCCGTTGATGTAGTACTTACGGCGAAATAGCGTAGCAGATTCGTTAAGCAGGGTTGAAGGGATAGCGGAGAGGTAGCCGGGCAGCCCGTAAATTTCCTGGTTAATGTCCGGTTCCATCAGGTGAAAGATGCTGCCTTTGGTGAACTCATACGGCTGTGTGGTCATGCTGTATTGCACAAACCAGTAAGTGTCGAGGTCAATCCCGCGCCGGGTGTACTTTGCCAGTGATGGATCCAGTGACAGGACCCCGCCAAGCCGGTTAGTCCGTTTTTCAAGGTAGGCATTACCAAAAACAAGATAGTCCTGCACAAAACGGGTAAAAGCCTGCTGACTCAGCAGTGGGTGCGGAATGTAGGTGCTGCTGAGAATGTCACGCTTAACGGCAATCGGTGAGCTGTGATGTACAGCGGCGCGATAGGTCCGCGCCAGTCCGTCAAAACTCACCGGAGGTTCATACCAGCGGTCCATCTGTACGCATTCAACATAGTCCAGCAGTTCACGGCGGTCCAGAACAGGAACGGGATCACCAAAGCTGAATACTTCGGCTGATGTTTTGCTTTCATGCTGTATGTGATTCGTAACCGCAGCGTGGTGCTTCTTACTCTTTCTCATTAAAAAATCTCCACAATGTTGCTGGTATTGGCGGCTTCGCCCTGCAGCGGTTCGTTAAACAGTGCGTGCATCGTTGCCCAGGCCAAATCTGCGTGGCTGGCTTCTTCGCTGCGGCTGGCTTCGTAGGTAGGGCGGTTTCCGCTGGCGGTGGTGGCGCGGCGGATAGCCATAAATGACTGCGCAATGTCGGTATGCCCGGCGTCAAACTCCAGACGGCGGTGGCTGATAATGTCGTATGCCTTGAGCACCAGGGCGTTTTTGACGTTGGGGTTATAGACAAACTCCCGCACGGCAGGGAAAAAGCCTTTTACGTTTTCATAAACACCGTGACCGACGCCGGTGGAGTCAATGCCGATGTAGGTCACGTTATACTGCTGAGTCAGTTTGCGGATGGCCTCTGCCTGGGCGCGGAAGTCCATTCCGCGCCACTGATGACGCTCAAGGATGCGGAACTTACCGCCGGGCACCGTCGGCGGGGCAATGACTACGCAGCCAGCGCTGTCACCGTTCTGGGTACCTTTCGCCGGGTCATAGCCGATCCAGACTTCGCGCCAGCCGAACGGACGCAGGGCCAGCGCCTGAAAGTCTTCCCAGACTTCCCAGCTGTCCACCATGCAGGCCTGCAGGTCAGCCAGTGGGAAAACGGAGGCGAGATCGTCGATGAACTCACACATCAGCAGGTTCTGGTACTCGTCGGGGCTGTACTCCAGGCGCAGCTGGTCGAGGTCGAACAGGTTGCAGCCACCGCGCACGGCGTCCTCCACCGTCACGATCTGTCTGAACTGACCGTCAGCGCAAAGCAGACCGGCAGCAAGGGCTGAGTGGGTCAGGTCGATATCAACCCGATCAGCTTTTGCCCGCCCGCGATTGAACAGGGTGCCGGACCAGAACGGGTAAGCGCTGTGCGTCAGGCTGGAAGGTGTTGAGAAATAGGTCTGGCGCCATTTCTTGTGCAGCGCCATGCCGGAGGCGACCTTACGTAGCTCCTGAAATTTCGGGATCCAGAAATACTCATCAAGATACAGGTTGCCGTGGTAGCTCTGTGCGGTGCGGGCGTTAGTCCCGAGAAAATACAGCGTGGCGCCGTTTGGCAGCACCATGGGATCGCCTTTTAAGTCCACGTCGACTTCTTTGGCAAACTCGATGATGTACTGCTTAAAAACATGCGCCTGGGCTTTACTGGCTGACAGGAAAATCTGGTTTCGCCCTGTCATCAGGGCGTCCATCAGCGCTTCACGCGCGAAATAATACGTAGCGCCGATCTGGCGCGATTTAAGCACGTTGCGGATGCGGTGCTTAATTCCTGCTTCCCACCAGTGGCGCTGATATTCAAACATTCCGTTGCGGAAAATTTCTTCCAGCTTTTCGATCTGTTCGTCAGTAAACAGGTTCTTTTCTGGTGTCTTGCGGGGGCCGCGGTTGCGGTTTTGCACGTTGGGGTTAAGGTCCGCCTCATTACCGCCGTTGTTAAATTTACCGATGCGGGCGTGGCGCTCGGATTGGCGCGCCAGCAGGTCTATTTCTTTAAAGTCTTTCCCTTCCTTGTGCTCCTTCATGATGAGCTGGCAATAGCGGGCGGCAGTGGTGAGCTGCATCTGATCGAGTGGGCCATATTCGCCCCACTTGTCGCGCTTTTTCCAGCTGTGAACGGTTGCAACTTTTTCGCCCAGCATTTCAGCAATGCGGGCTACGCGGTATCCCTGAAAATACAGCAGTAATGCCTGCCTGCGGGGATCGAGGTCTGCGGGGGTCATCGTTTCCATGGCACAAACATACGGCCTTGCCTGGCGCCTTTCCCCGGCTGGCCTTTGTATGGTTTACCGCACAAGGTCCGCGCGTTGTTTCACCCCCTCCATCGCAGCAACCATAAGGCCTCACAGAGTTATTTGATGGAGTCGGCACATGGCTGTAAAAGCAAAGCGCTTCCGCATCGGTGTGGAAGGGGCAACGACAGACGGGCGCAATATTGAGCGTGCCTGGCTGGAACAGATGGCGGCGAGCTATGACCCGCAGGTGTATACCGCGTTGATTAATCTGGAGCACATCAAGGGTTACACCCCTGATAGCCCTTTCCGCCGTTTCGGGACCGTGGATAAGCTGGAGGCAGAGGAGATTACAGACGACCCGCTGAAAGGGAAGCTGGCCCTGTATGCGTGGATCACCCCGTCAGAGGACCTGGTGGCGTATACCCGTAATCTGCAAAAGCTGTTTACCTCGATGGAGGTCAATACCAGTTTTGCCGATACCGGCAAAGCCTACCTGGTTGGCCTGGCGGCGACGGATGATCCCGCAAGCCTCGGTACTGAAATGCTGCAGTTTAGCGCCAGCGCCAGAAGTAACCCCCTGGCAGGCCGCAAGCAAAACCCTGAAAACCTCTTTACCGCCGCAGAAGAAACGCTGATCGAGTGGGAAGAAGTCCAGTACGAAAAACCCTCCCTGTTTTCCCGCGTTGCCGCGATGTTCACCAAAAAAGAACAGAACGATGAAGCGCGTTTTTCTGACGTGCATCGCGCGGTGGAGCTGATTGCTACTGAACAGCAAAACCTGAGCGAACGTACTGATCACTCCCAGTCTGCGCAGGATGCGCGCATTGCTGAGCTGGAAGCCTCCCTGCAGGAACAGCAGGCCGCTTTTGCTGAACTGGAGCAGCGGCTGAGCCAGGAAGACAGCCGCAAAGATTATCGCCAGCGCGCGCCGGGCGGAAACGCACCGGCAGGCACACTGACCAATTGCTGATGGAGCATAAGAACCAATGAAAAAGCACACACGTTTTGCCTTTAACGCCTACCTGCAGCAGCTGGCACGCCTGAACAACGTGGAAGTAGAAGAGCTTTCCAGCAAATTCACCGTTGAGCCGTCGGTGCAGCAGACGCTGGAAGACCAGATCCAGCAGTCCGCGGCATTTCTGACCATGGTTAACGTGATTGGTGTGACGGAACAGTCAGGCCAGCTTCTGGGCCTGGGCGTCTGCAGCACCATTGCCGGGACCACTGACACGACCACGAAGGAGCGCGAGCCAACCGATCCCACTGAGATGGTGGATGTTGAGTACAAATGCGAACAGACCAACTTTGATACGGTGCTGACCTACGCAAAACTGGATATGTGGGCGAAATTCCAGGATTTTCAGGTACGCATCCGTAACGCCATCGTGAAACGTCAGGCGCTGGACCGTATCATGATTGGTTTTAATGGCGTGAAGCGTGCCAAAACCTCAGACCGTGCCGCCAATCCGTTGCTGCAGGACGTTAACAAAGGCTGGCTGCAGAAGGTCCGCGAAGATGCCCCGGATTGCGTGATGGGCAGCACCACGGCAGAAGATGGCACAACCACCGCAGACCCGGTGAAGGTAGGCAAGGGCGGTAAATATGCCAACCTGGATGCGCTGGTGATGGATGCTGTCAATGAGCTGATTGACCCTATTTTCCAAGATGACGCCGAACTGGTCGTGATCTGTGGTCGTGAGCTGTTGTCCGACAAGTATTTCCCGCTGGTCAATAAGGACCAGGCAAACACGGAGGCGCTGGCTGCTGATCTGATTATCAGCCAGAAACGCATGGGCGGTCTGCAGGCCGTTCGCGCCCCGTCATTCCCGGCTAATGCCGTACTGATCACCCGCCTGGATAACCTATCCATCTACTGGCAGGAAGATACCCGCCGCCGTTCGGTCATTGATAACCCGAAACGCGATCGTATTGAAAACTTCGAATCCGTCAATGAGGCGTATGTGGTGGAGGATTACCGCTGCGTGGCACTGGTGGAAAACATCACCATCGGCGACTTCAGCGCCGGTGCCGGAGAGTAACGCATGAGCCTGAGTCCCGCACGGCAGCACCGCCTGCGCGTCCAGGCTGAACAGGCCGCCCGACAGGGCGGCAATGTTCGCCACGCGACGGGGTATGACCTGATGCTGATGCAGCTGGCGGAGGACCGCCGCCGCCTGAAAGGTATCCAGTCCACAGTGAAGAAAGCCCAAATCAAAGTGGAGCTGCTGCCCCGTTATTCCGCCTGGGTGGAGGGGGTGTTGGCTGCTGATGGTGCCCGGCAGGATGACGTGGTGATGTTTGTAATGCTCTGGCGTATCGATGCCGGGGATTATGCCGGTGCGCTGGATGCAGGGCGTCATGCGCTGCGGCACGGATGGGTGATGCCCATCGGAAACCGTAACGTCCAGACGGTGCTGGCAGAGGAAATGGCAGACGCTGCGCAGGCCGCTCTGCTGGCAGGTGAATCTTTCGATGCCGGGTTGCTACTGCAGACACTGGAGCTGACAGACGGCCAGGATATGCCAGACCAGTCACGGGCACGCCTGCATAAAGCGATTGGCGCTGTACTGACCGAAACCAGCCCGGCCTCCGCCCTAAATCACATCAATCATGCGCTGCAGCTTGATCCACGCTGTGGCGTCAAAAAAGAAAAACAGCAGCTGGAGCGCAGATTGCGCAATGACAGCCGTTAACGGAACGTGCCCCGCGCACGGGCGGCACGGGGTGGCGAAAGGCTTTTGCCACATCAAAACCCCGTCCACCGCCCACTATTTCAGGAGAAAGCCCGCATGAAGTTTGTTGCGCCTGAGCAGGCGCCGGAACAGACGGAAATTATCAAAAATACGCCGTTCTGGCCCGATGTGGATTTATCAGAGTTTCGCAGCGTGATGCGGACGGATGGCACGGTGACGTCACCCCGTCTCGGACAACTCATCCGGTCTGCGATGTCAGAGGTCAATGCGGAGCTGTACGACTTCCGCAAGCGCCAGCAGGCGCTGGGATTTATGACGCTGGCCGATGTACCGGCGGACTTGCTGGACGGTAAAAGCGAACGTATTCACCACTACCACAACGCCGTTTATTGCTGGGCACGTGCGCAGGTGAATGAGCGTTACCAGGACTACGACGCCACGGCCTCCGGTGTGAGAAGGGGGGATGATCTGGCGGATGCCAGCGGCGATCTGTGGCGTGATGCTCGCTGGGCAATCAGCCGGGTCCAGGATGCGCCTCACTGTACGGTGGAGCTGATCTGATGAAAGTGCGTGCGTACCAGGGTGACACGGTGGACGCGCTTTGCTGGCGTCATTACGGACGCACGCAGGGCGTCACGGAGCAGGTACTGCAGGCAAATCCGGGGCTGGCTGAGCACGGCCCGTTCTTACCACACGGGCTGCAGGTGGATCTGCCGGATATTGCAACCACTTCCACGGTGCAGACCGTCCAGTTATGGGACTGAAATATGACGCTTGAACGGATCAGCGCCTTCATCACGTACTGCATCGCTGTACTGCTGGCATGGATGGGAGATTTATCGCTTAAGGATGTGTCGACAGTGAGCGGTGTGTTGATTGGCGTGCTGATGGTGGCCATCAACTGGTACTACAAACACAAAACCTACCAGCTGCTGCGCGGCGGAAAAATTACACAGGGGGAATATGAATCCTTCAACCGTTAAACGCTGCCTGGTAGGGGCGGTGCTGGCGATTGCCGCCACCCTGCCGGGCTTTCAGCAACTTCATACCTCAGTGGAAGGGTTGAAGCTGATAGCCGATTACGAGGGCTGCCGCCTGCAGCCGTATCAGTGTAATGCGGGGGTGTGGACCGATGGCATTGGCAATACGTCCGGCGTGGTGCCGGGGAAGACCATCACGGAACGGCAGGCCGCCGGGAGTTTCATCACCAACGTTTTAAGGGTGGAGAAGGCGCTGGATCGCTGTGTCCTGGTGAGCGTACCGCAGAACGTCTATGACGCGCTGGTATCGCTGGCCTTCAACGTGGGAACCGGCAATGCCTGTGGTTCAACCATGGTGAAGTTTATCAATCAGAAGCGCTGGCGCGATGCCTGCTATCAGTTGCCGCGCTGGATATACGTCAAAGGCGTATTTAATCCGGGGCTGGACAACCGCCGCGTGCGGGAGCTGTCCTGGTGCTTAAAAGGAGCGTAACCATATGACGCGGACACTGGTGATAATTCTGGCGCTGGTACTGGCTGCGTTGGGCTGGCAGTCATGGCGGATGAAGGAGGCCAGCCAGACCATCGAGCTGCAAGGGCAGGTTCTGAAAACGACAGGCGAAAAACTGGCAAAAACGAACAGCCAGCTGATCGCCTTGTCCATCCTGTCCGAAACCAATAACCGGGAACAGGCAAGGCTTTACGCGGCGGCAGAAAGTACAAACGCGCTGCTGCGAAGCCGTCAGCGCAGAATTGAGGAGTTAAAACGTGAAAATGAGGATTTACGCCGCTGGGCTGACACTCTTCTGCCTGCTGACGTTATCAGGATGCGCGAACGTCCACCCCTCGCCGGAGGTGCTGCTTACCGTGAATGGTTGTCCCAGAGTGACGCAGTGCCGCCTGGAAAAGTCGGCGGCACGCACTAACGGTGATCTGCTGTCCGTGCTGGATGAAGCTGAGGCGGCCTGGGCGGTCTGCGCCGATAAAGTGGACACGATAATTTCCTGTCAGGAGCGAAACAGTGAACAAGCCTCAATCCTTACGCCGCGCCCTGAATAGCGCGGTGCCATATGTCCGCGATAACCCGGATAAGCTGCATTTGTTCGTTGATAACGGATCGGTGGTGGCAACCGGGGCAGCGTCACTTTCATGGGAATATCGTTACACCCTGAATGTGGTGATTGTGGATTTCAGCGGCGATCAAGGGTTATTGATGGCGCCGGTGTTGGCCTGGTTAAGGGAAAATCAGCCGGATGCTATTCATAACCCGGAACTGCGGGAAAAGTTGCTTTCCTTTGAAGTCGATATTTTGCGCAATGATATCTGTGATATCAGCCTGAATCTGCAACTGACAGAGCATGTGATAGTCAGCGCTGACGGTGACGTGTCCAGCGTCGAAGCGGTGCCGGAACCGGACGAACCGGACGAAATGTGGGCGGTGAGCCGTGGCTGAGCTGCAGCAGGATGACGCCTGGTTAGATGCGTTGCTGGCGGGACTGGAGCCTGCCGCACGTAAGCGCATGTTGCGGGATCTGGCGCAGCAGCTGCGCCGCAGCCAGCAGAATAATATCAGGATGCAGCGCAATCCGGACGGGACGGCTTACGAGCCGCGGCGCGTGACGGCCAGAACGAAGCAGGGCCGCATCCGTCGGCAGATGTTTGCAAAACTCCGCACCACAAAATACCTGAAAGCCGTCGCCAGCCATGACACGGCCAGCGTCGAGTTTGAGAGCCGGGTGCAGCGCATCGCCCGCGTGCATCACTATGGCCTGCGTGATCGGGTCAGCAGGAAAGGGATGGAGGTGCGCTATGCAAAACGCCGTTTATTAGGTATGAACCATGAAACTGATATGTTAATTCAAGGAAAATTATTTGAGTATTTATCAGACCCTAGTTGACTTTTATGGATATTACATGGGGCCGGATTTTGATTCATTTTTTTCTTTCTCCTTTCTTTCGTTCTCCTCTTTCTCTTTGTCAATGTCTCTATCTTGTTTCATTTTTCTTGATGACCAATATAAAATAGGGATGCTAATTATTAAAAGAAGAATTGCTAAAGATTTCTCTTGCCCCCATGCGCTCGGTGAACTATCTGAAAGAATCAAAAGAATGGCGGATGCAATTCCTAGCATAATTGGTTCAACAGCTTCATCAGGGCCTTTAGTTACAAGCATGTATGCCAACTGGAATCCACAGGAGAGAGCCAGAGCATTGGCGACGAAAACAAGCGATTTAATTTTTAATAGATTGCTGGCAATACCATAATCTTTATAGAAAATTAGTGGCTCATTTAAAGTGGGGATATCTAATCGAATTGGTTGTTCTAGAAAAGATAAAGTTTGTAACACCTCAAAAAAACCTTTGGCTAAAAGCAAGAAGGTTAATGTTACAAATATCCATTTCTGGATTCGCATTTGAAATCTTTCAGCCAATTTCTCAACTTCATTTTCATCTTTTGATATGACGAAAATGGTAATAATCTCGGTGATGGGATTCAATAAATTACGAGGATGCCACTTTGCGGTATTTACTGGCTTGTCTGGATGTTTTTCTGATTGCTCTTGTTTAGACATTTTTTTAACTCATCTCTTTATTTGGAAAACATAGCATTGTGTCAATGTTCATACAATTTGGAATGAGCGATTTTATCGCTTAAGACGTGGAAGAATCTACCATATGAACGCACAACTAACCGAAATCATGCGCCTTATCACCAATCTGGTCCGCACCGGCATTGTGACCGAAGTGGATCGAGACGGCTGGCTGTGCCGGGTGAAAACAGGCGACCTCGAAACCAACTGGATTAACTGGCTGACCTACCGTGCAGGTAAATCCCGCACTTGGTGGTGCCCATCTCCAGGGGAGCAGGTGGTGCTGTTCAGCCTGGGCGGCAATCTGGAGACAGCCTTTGCGCTTCCGGCCATCTACTCCAACGCCTGCCCGCCGCCGTCAGACTCTGAAAGTGCGGACGTGACCGCATACGAGGATGGCGGCTGGTTCGAATACGACCCCGCCACCGGGCGCTGGATTATTCGCGGCGTGAAAAGCGTGCTGATTGAGTCTTCGCAGGTTGTCTCCTGCAAAACCGGTGAGTTTGTAATCGAGGCTGACACCACCCGTATTAACAGCAATGTGATCCTGAACGGCGATGTGACCCACGACGGCGGCGCGATGACGTCAAACGGCGTCGTTGCTGATAAGCATAAACACCCTGGCGACAGTGGCGGAACGACGGGAGGCCCATTTTGACGCTCTATATCGGGATGAGCCGCGATACCGGCAGAGCCATTACGGAAACTGACCACTTGCGTCAGTCGGTGCGTGACATTTTGCTGACCCCGCAAGGTAGCCGGCTTGCGCGCCGGGAGTATGGTTCCCTGCTTTCAGCGCTCATTGACCAGCCGCAAAACCCGGCGCTGCGCCTGCAGATCATGGCTGCTGTGTATGTGGCGCTGCGGCGCTGGGAGCCGCGGCTGCAGCTGGACACCATCACGGTTAACAGCAGCAGCATGGATGGCGCAATGGTTATTGAGCTGGCAGGCCAGCGTAATGACGGCGTGCCCGTGTCCCTTTCCGTATCGACAGGAGCAGACAATGGCCGTTATTGATCTTTCCCAGCTGCCGCCGCCGCAAATTGTGGATGTGCCGGATTTTGAAAACCTGCTGACTGAGCGCAAGGCTGAATTTGTCGCGTTATTTCCGGCAGAAGAGCAGGAGGCCGTGGCCCGCACCTTAGCGCTTGAATCTGAGCCGGTGGTGAAAATGCTGCAGGAAAATGTGTACCGGGAGTTGCTGCTGCGCCAGCGGATTAACGAGGCGGCTAAAGCCGTGATGGTGGCCTATTCCGGCGGGGATGACCTGGACAATTTAGGCGCGAATAACAACGTACAGCGCCGGGTGATTACGGCTGCAGATGACACCACAACGCCGCCCACGGAGGCAGTAATGGAATCTGACACGGATTATCGCCAGCGCATTCCGGCGGCCTTTGAGGGGATGAGTGTTGCCGGGCCAGTCGGAGCCTATGAATATCACGCGCTTAGCTCTGATGGTCGGGTGGCGGATGCATCGGCTTTCAGCCCGTCACCGGCGGAAGTCGTGGTGACTATTCTGGCCCGCGACGGCGATGGTACTGCGCCGGAAGACTTACTGCAGGTCGTCGGTGAGGCCCTGAATGATGAGGCTGTGCGGCCGGTGGCGGATCGGGTGAGTGTCCGATCTGCTGAGATTGTTCCCTATGAAATTGATGCGATTCTTTATGTCTATCCCGGCCCGGCAAAAGAACCCATCCTGGCGGCCGCGAAAGCGCAGGGTACGGCATACATCAACGAGCAGTGTCGCCTGGGGCGTGATGTGCGGCTGTCCGCGATCTATGCCGCGCTGCACGTTCAGGGTGTCCAGCGCGTCGAACTGATGAAGCCCCTGGCGGACATGGTCTTAGATAAAACGCAGGCGTCATATTGCACCGATTTTAAAGCGGTAATTGGTGGCTCTGATGACTAGCAGCCTGTTACCGCCGGGTTCGTCCGCGCTGGAGCGCAGACTGGCGCAGGCCTGTTCTGGCATTAGTGATTTAAACGTGCCGCTGCGTGATCTGTGGAACCCGTGGAAATGCCCGGAAAAGTTCCTGCCTTATCTGGCGTGGGCGTTTTCCGTTGATAGCTGGGATGAAAACTGGAGTGAGCAGGAGAAAAGAACGGTTGTCAGTGAATCATTCTGGCTCCATCAGCGAAAAGGGACCATAGCTGCAATCCGCCATGTAGTCGAAAAAATGGGTTATTCCATGTCGATCCAGGAGTGGTGGGATATTGTTGACCCGGCAGGAACATTCAGGCTTGAGGTAGATGTGAATGATATTGGGCTCACGTCAAAAATGCTTGATGAACTTTTCAGGCTGGTCAGTGATGCAAAACCCGTCAGCAGACACATGGCGCAGTTCAGTATCACTGCCAAAGTGAAAGGCGATATTCATATCGGTTCCGCCTCTTTTGCAGGGGAAATTATCAGTATTTATCCCGAAGAGCATGATCCTGAAGACGGCATTTTCTATAACGGCATGATTTTTCACGATGGGAATTTTGGTTACAGGTGACATTTATGACGAATATGATTGAATCGCCATCGTGGGACGATGAAATAGCCATTATCGCCAGAAATGAGCGTGTCTCTGGCGGTCAGGATGGCGTTGCCAACCGGCCATTAAAGACCCTGGCGAATCGCACGCGTTATCTTAAGCAAGCATCGGATAAAGCGCTCGGTGATTTATCGGGAAAAGTAAGCGCAGTGAAAACTTTTTCCGAAGGTGCGGTGCTGGATTCGCCACGAGATGAAATCCTTTACGGAAATTACCGGATGGTCTGGACGGGAGACTTCCCTAAGGTCGTCCCGGCTGACAGCACGCCTGACAACACCGGCGGAACAGGCGCGGGAGCCTGGGCGTATACGTCCGATGCACCGCTGCGCACAGAAATGCGAGCGACGGGTGATAAATCCGGCGGCACACTGCTTTATCTTAAACACGGAGAAACGGCACAGGATGCCATTAAGTTTGTCACACCACTGACAAAAAACGGTGTCGAAAACGCGGAATATAACTACCAGCTGGTGCAGTCGCTGCTCAATAAAGGGCTGCATGTCGATTTGAAAATGGGCGACATTTATTTTTCGCAACCTGTTCAGACCCGGAAAGGGCAGATTATTAAAGGACAGGGCGCGCCAAACTTTTCACCATATTGCTATACGCGGGTTATATGCCTTTCCGAAGGGGGGGGCTGTTTCTGGTATACCGACGACTCATCTACCGGACAGGTCAGGATGCCGCAGATTATCAATATGGGGCTGGTCGGCGATTACCCTGTCCGCTTTAATGACGAACGCACAGCAATCATTAAGGACGACACGGCCGTTTCAAATGTCCCGTTTGGAATGCATCCGGTTGTCCGGTTATGCCATATCAGCCCCAGGGTGAACGGTGTCGGAATTGGCGTGTCATGGTCCAAAATGTTTGATGGCGCCATTGAGTTTTGTGAAATAGCAAACTTTGATATTGACCTGCTGTTGAACGGCTGCGACCTGAATAAAATAGCCCATAACCGCATCAGAAATGGCTGGCGTTACATGGTGCTGGAATTAAGCGCGAGCACATTCGGTTCTCAAAATGAAATACACCACAACGATATTTTGCATGCCGGATCGCCAAATTGCATCATGGTTAAGACCACGGCCCGTCACGCCCGTATTTATGATAACTACCTGGAGCAGGCCACAGGGACAGACGGGGAAGCACTCATAGGGTTTATTGATGCGACAGATGTGGATGCTCCATCCTATGCGGGTAACGTATCAGCGGGTCGTTACTCAACTATTCTCAGGGATAACCGGATAGACGGTTTTTCAAAATCGAAAAACTTTATTTATAAATATCAACCCGAAGGCCAGACATACGGGGAAATCGTTGATGTATCAACGGTGGGGTCGAATGTCGGTCTGGGTTCAAATGCCCTGACACTGGTTGATAGCACTGGGGCTACAGTAGACAGAGTGCCTCTTTTGTATAACCAGCAGCAGCCGTGTTCGTTCGTCTTTAAAGGTCCGCGTTTCGGTAAATGGAACGGGTATACCTCTCAGGGTCAGTTCGCTGATGTTATCAACGGACTCAATGTCGGCGCTTTCGGCACATCGCTGTACGGTAACCTGTTGTCAAATCATCTGCGTGCTCGCGGTAATGAGATGGTGCTGATGGCCGGTTTCGCCAGTTCAGGCGTATTCAGCTACGCCGCGACTGCGGGAATGTTTGAGCCTGAGAAGACCTATATTATCGAGGTAGAGGCGTATTGCATCATCGGTAACGAAGATTTCACCTTCGGTGGGATTGTATCGGGAACCGGGAAGGTGGCGACGACATTCACGCTGTCAACGACACCGCGAAAAATGCGGGTGGAGTTCGTGACAGGAATTGCTGGCTCCTCGAACGGTATTTACTTCTCACGTTCAAATAACGGCGCGGATATTGTGATTAAGCGCGTCCGCTTCCTGAAGAAATACCTTCATGAAAATGCCATGTCAGCGAGCGCGACAAAAACCCTGAAGATAACCACGCAGTCCGGTGAGATTCAGATAGCCGCCAATGGAGGTTTTCAGTTCCCTGCATACAAAATACTGAGATTCATCAATGGCTATCTGGTGGATACATTTTCACAAATCAATAATGCCGCCGAGATAGATATCGCCTGGACATATTCATCAGGGCTCCTGACGGTAAACGTCACAGGCAAAGGCGGCTCTAAACAACTGGCAGTCAGTCAGACCAGCCAGCCGGGATAAGCAGGAGAAAATTATGTCGTTCACAGTAACAAAAGAAGTCAAAGAACTGGTTTCGTATCCTGAGCTGGGCGCGTCGTGCCCGTTAACCACTGCCAGCAAAGAAATTACCTACACCGCAAATCGTCTGGTAAGCCTGTCAGGTGCCGTCGCTCAGGTGCTGTTTGCTGTGCAGGTTGGGGATTCCGAAACGCCGGGAGAGCGCTACCACCTGTTCAACTACTCCGGTACGGGCAACCCGCTGGAGGAAGCGGAGCTATCGCTCAGGATGAGCCTGGAAAATAACGAATAAGCCAGGGAACTGGCGTTATTATTTATGGCCGTCATGGCGAGTTTATCGCCATATTATTCATCGGCAAGGGGCCGAGTATGAGTAAGAAATATTTATCGATAATTACCCGCGCCGGGCGCGAAAAAATAGCCAGTGCCATTATTGCCGGTGAGAAAATTTTTTTTTCCACAATGGCTGTCGGTGATGGCGGCGGTATCAGCGTGTCACCAGACGAAAATCAAACAGGTCTGGTTAACGAGTCTTTCAGAACTCATCTTAACAGCCTGAAAATTCCCGATAATGATAAAAATATCATTATTGCTGAAATGATAATCCCCCCGGAAACAGGCGGTTTCACTATAAGGGAGGCGGCCCTTTTCGATGATGAGGGTGTGTGCATGGCTGTCGCTAGCGTCCCAGAAACATACAAGCCACTACTGGCTGAAGGGTCAGGGCGATTTACCATAATGAGAGTCTGGCTCGCGGTCAGCAGTACTGAAGGCATCGAGATACTGACGGACCCCGGGATTGTCCTGGCCACAGTTGAGGACGTGATATCTGTCAGGAATGAAGCAAAAGACTATGCAGACGAGCAATTGAGTGAACACGCACAATCCCGAGATCATCCTGACGCCACGCTGAATGAGAAGGGGTTTACACGACTGAGCAACGCGATTGACAGTGATGATGAAACGAAAGCCGCAACCCCGGCAGCGGTAAGGGCTGCCATCCGCGCAGCTATCCGTTCGGCGTGGGAGCTGGATAACCCAGTCGGTACGGTGAAGTTTTACGCGCAGAATATTGACCCTAACGAGCGATACCCCTGGACTGAGTGGGTTTACATGGGGGAAAACAAAACAATCCGCGTGGCAAAAGCCGACGCCTCAAACGTGGGATTGGCTGGCGGCAACGATAGCGTCACGCTCCAGAAAGATAATCTGCCCGCCGTTAAGATTGATGTAAGCGGCGAAACCAGCGAGTTGCCTGAAGCAACGCTGACCACTAAACCTGCCGGCAGGCACAAACACGGGGGAGTGCCCAGCAGGGTTAACCCGTGGGAGATTGGCGGCGATATCAGCCAGCGCTTTAACCCGGCAAACCTAGGTGATACGGATGAGGCTGAAGACCATCAGCATGAAGTTGTGCAACCGGCACATAAGCATACGACTAGCGGCAAAACCGCTAATCTCGGCAGCGGTCAGTCATTCAGCGTGGTGGAAGCGCACATCCTGCTGATGTGCTGGAGCCGTGTTGCCTGATAAATCCCGGTATCAGTCTGCCCCGATAAGGGGCTTTTTTCTGTCTGCGGTTGTGCCATTGACGGTACAACGGCCATCAACGGCTTGCGGTGAATGATTTCCCTACCATGGGTGAACCCCTAAATAGGAGATTCATTCATGGCGCAAGACTACCACCACGGCGTGCGCGTTGTAGAAGTTAACGACGGCACCCGCTCTATCACGACGGTGAGCACGGCGATCGTGGGCATGGTGTGCACCGGCGATGATGCCGATGCCTCCATGTTCCCGCTCAATACGCCGGTACTCCTTACCGACGCGCTGACCGCCAGCGGTAAAGCGGGCGAGTCCGGCACGCTGGCCCGCTCACTGGACGCTATCGCAGAACAGGCAAAACCCGTCACCGTAGTGGTGCGTGTTGCCCAGGGCGAAACCGAAGCGGAAACCACCGCTAACATCATCGGCGGCGTGACCGCTGAGGGTAAGAAAACCGGCATGAAGGCGTTACTTTCGGCGCAGTCGCAGCTGGGTGTGAAACCGCGCATTCTCGGCGTACCGGGGCATGATACGCAGGCCGTATCCACTGAGCTGCTGAGCGTGGCGCAGAGCCTGCGGGCCTTTGCGTATATGTCAGCTTACGGCTGTAAGACGGTGGAGGATGCGATCGCCTACCGCGACAACTTCAGCCAGCGTGAAGGGATGCTTATCTGGCCTGACTTCATCAACTTTGACACGGTGCTGCAGGCGGATGCGACCGCCTACGCCACCGCCCGCGCCCTGGGATTGCGCGCCAAAATCGACGAGCAGACCGGCTGGCACAAAACCCTGTCTAACGTGGGCGTCAACGGCGTAACAGGCTTCTCTGCGGATGTGTTCTGGGACCTGCAGAACCCGGCAACCGATGCCGGGCTGCTGAACCAAAACGACGTCACCACGTTGATCCGCAAGGATGGTTTCCGCTTCTGGGGTTCCCGCTGCCTCAGTGATGATCCGCTGTTCCAGTTTGAAAACTACACCCGCACCGCGCAGGTGCTGGCTGACACCATGGCGGAGGGCCATATGTGGGCGGTGGACATGCCGCTTAACCCGTCGCTGGCCCGCGACATTATCGAAGGCATCCGCGCCAAAATGCGCAGCCTGGTGAATCAGGGCTACCTCATCGGCGGTGATTGCTGGATTGATGACAGCGTTAACGACAAAGACACCCTGAAGGCCGGGAAGCTCTGGATCGATTACGACTACACGCCAGTGCCGCCACTGGAAAACCTGATGCTGCGCCAGCGCATCACTGACCGTTACCTGGTGGATTTCACCACCCGCGTAAGCGCATAAGGGGGACCCATGGCCTTACCACGCAAACTAAAACACCTGAACATCTTCAACGCCGGTAACAGCTGGATGGGCATTGCTGAATCCGTCACCCTGCCGAAATTTTCCCGCAAGCTGGAGAACTATCGCGGCGGCGGCATGCCCGGTTCAGTCGGTATCGATCTGGGGCTGGATGATGGCGCACTGGATACGGAAATGACCATCGGCGGCACTGAAGCGCTGCTGTTCAAACAGATGGGCAAGGCCACGGTGGATGGGGTGCAGATGCGCTTCACCGGCTCTATCCAGCGCGATGATACCGGCGAGGTGCAGGCCGTTGAGCTGGTTGTGCGCGGACGCCACAAAGAGGTGGATTCCGGCGAGTGGAAAACCGGCGAGAGCAATACCACCAAAGTCAGCAGCGTTAACAGTTACGCGAAGCTGACCATTAACGGCGAAGTGCTCTATGAGGTTGATGTGATCAACATGATTGAAATTGTTGACGGCGTTGACCTGATGGAAGAGCACCGAAACGCCATCGGCCTTTAATGCAGCACTGGCGCGGGATGCCGCGCCAGCCACCCAATAACAGGAAAAGAACATGAGTGAGAAAAAAGAAGCAACGGTGAAGCTGGATAGCCCGATCACGCGCGGTGATACCACGATTACGGAAATTGTGCTGCGTAAGCCGCAATCCGGCGCGCTGCGCGGTACGCGACTGCAGGCGGTGATGGAGATGGACGTGGCCTCTATGATGACCGTGATCCCCCGCATCTCCACACCAACGCTGACCCCGCAGGAAATGGCGGACCTTGACCCTGCTGACCTTGCCGCAATGTCGATCGAGGTGGTCCTTTTTTTGTTGCCGAAGTCGGCGTTTGCCGATTTGCCGACAGCCTGACGGTAGATGACCTGGTGGCGGATATCGCCACGATCTTTCACTGGCCGCCGTCCGTCACTGACGTTATGCCGCTTACAGAAGTGCTGGAGTGGCGGCACAGAGCGATAATGCGAAGCGGGGCCAGCGATGAGTGATAAAAACCTGCGTCTGCAGGTGGTTCTGAATGCGGTTGATAAACTCACCCGCCCTTTAAAAGTTGCGCAGGCTGGCTCTAAGGAGCTGGCCTCCGCCGTTCGGCAGACCCGCGAACAGCTTAAACGGCTGAACGATGCGGGGGGCCAGTTAAAATCCTTCGATCAGCTGTCACAGAGCCTGAGCCGGACCAGTAACGAACTGGACCAGGCGCGGCTGCGTGCGCAGATGATGACCCGCGAAATGTCAGCCCTTGAATCCCCCACGAAAAAGCAGACGGCGGCGCTTGAAACGCAATGGCGGGCCGTGTCACGTCTGGAGCAAAAGCAGCAGCAGGAAACGCGACAGATGGCGGCAGCCAGGGCGGAGCTGTACCGCCTTGGCATCTCTGCGGGCGGCGGTGCCCGTGAAACGGCACGCATTACCCGCGAAACGGATCGCTATAACAAACAGCTGGCAGAGCAGGAAAGGCGCTTGCGGGATGTGGGCGAGCGCCAGCGCAAGCTGAATGCGGTCAGGGCCAAAGCTGACAAGATGCGTGACGTGCGTAACAGCCTGGCGGGGAACGGTGCCGGGATGATGGCGGCCGGGGTGACAACGGGCGCGACTCTGCTGGCGCCTATTCGCGCCTACTCGGAATCAGAGAACGCGGCTAACCAGCTGGCTGGCTCCATGATGGGGCCGGGTGGAAAGGTTGCGGCGGAGTTCCTGCAGTTGAATAAGCTGGCGATCGCCCTGGGTGACCGGCTTCCCGGCACCACGGCAGACTTTCAGAACATGATGACCATGTTACGCCGTCAGGGTATGTCTGCGCAGGTCATCCTGGGCGGGCTGGGTGAGTCGGCGGCGTATCTCGGCGTACAGCTGCAGATGGCCCCGACGGATGCCGCCGAGTTCGCTGCGAAACTGCAGGACGCCACGCAGACCACCGAAAAAGACATGATGAGCCTGATGGACGTGATCCAGCGGGGTTATTACGCGGGCGTTGACCCTGGCAATATGCTGCAGGGATTTTCAAAAATCAGCGCCGCGATGGACATTATCAAGCTCCAAGGCCTGGACGCTGCAAAAACCTTCGCGCCGCTGCTGGTCATGGCTGATCAGGCGTCGATGGCAGGGGAGTCTGCTGGTAATGCCTACCGAAAGATTTTTCAGGCCACACTGAACAATAAAAAGATTGATAAAGCAAATGATGTACTTGCAGGGACAGGTATAAAGCTGAGTTTTCAGAACAGTAAAGGCCAGTTTGCAGGGCTGGAAAACCTTTATAAGCAACTGGATAAGCTGAATAAAATTACCGACGATGGGAAAAAGCAGGCTGTCAAAGCAACCCTTTTTGGTGATGACGCGGAAACCCTGCAGGCACTAAACATCATGATCACAAAAGGGATAGCGGGCTATCGTGAAACCGCCGCCAAACTGGAGAACCAGGCGACCCTGCGTGAGCGTGTAGAGGCGTCACTTAATACCCTGGGGAATAAATGGGAAGCCGCTGGCGGCTCGTTTACTAACGCCATGGCGAGTATCGGTGAAACCGTCGCGCCGGTACTGAAAAATATTGCTGACTGGTTAGGCGATCTGGCGTCAGCTCTCGACGGGTTTGTTAAGCGTCATCCGCAATTGACAGCCGCACTTTTCAAGATTGCGGCCGTATTTGCCATCGTTGCTACTGCTGCGGGTGTGTTGTCGCTGGCGCTGGCGTCCATCCTGGGACCTATGGCAATTGTACGTGTAAGCGCCGGGGTTTTGGGCCTTAAATTTACCTCTGTGTTTGTCCTTATCACGAAAGTGATTAGCGGTACGGGCCAGGCGATCCTGTGGCTGGGCAGGTTGATGATGGCTAACCCCATACTGGCAATAATTGGCCTCATTGCGATGGGGGCCATTTACATCTGGCAGAACTGGGAAACGCTGGGGCCGAAGTTTAAAGCTCTGTGGGATGCCATCTCATCCGGCGTATCAGGGGCATGGGCTGTGATTAAGCAGACTATCAGCAATAAATGGGATGAAATTCTGAATGATGTTGCCGCGCTGCCCGCGAAGTTTAAAGCAGTGGGCGGGGCAATCATTGACGGCATCCTGAGCGGTATCAATGAGAAATGGGAGACGCTCAAGAGCAAGCTGGCATCGGTAAAAAGCTACCTGCCGGACTGGATGACCGGCGGCGACAAATCACCTGGTGCCACCCAGCAAAAAGGCGCCGGAGGATTCTTTGCGGGGATGTATGACAGTGGCGGTTATATTCCGCGCGGGCAAGTGGGCATCGCGGGAGAAAATGGCCCGGAACTGATTAACGGTCCGGCCTATGTGACCAGCCGCCGGAGGACCGCAGCGCTGGCCTCCATTGTCGCCGGAATGATGGGGGGAGCAATGCCTGCAGAGGCTGCACCGCTTCATCCAATGAGCCTGCCGGCAGCATCATACCGCCCTGCAGCAGAGAAACCGGCAGGTACGCAGCCGGTATTCCAGTTTGAAACCCAGGCACAAATTATTATCCAGGCGCAACCAGGGCAGAGTCCGCAGGATATTGCGCGGGAGGTCGCGCGACAACTCGATGAGCGCGAGCGCCGCATGAGGGCTAAGGCCCGCAGCAGTTTCAGCGATCAAGGGGGGTACGATTCATGATGATGGTTCTGGGCTTGTTTGTGTTTCAGCTGCGCACGGTGCCCTATCAGCAACTGCAGTATCAGCGGAACTGGCGGCATGTGACCAACAACCGCGTTAATCGCCGTCCGACCACGCAGTTTCTGGGGCCAGATAACGATCAACTGACGCTCTCCGGCGTCCTCATGCCGGAAGTTACTGGCGGCCGGTTGTCGCTGCTGGCGCTGGAGCTGATGGCGGAGCAGGGCAAGGCCTGGCCTCTGATCGAGGGCGGCGGGACCATCTACGGTATGTACGTGATTGAAAGTCTGAGCCAGACGAAAACGGAATTTTTCGCCAGCGGTGAAGCGAGAAAAATAGAGTTTTCGCTGGGACTTAAACGGGTGGATGAGTCGCTGTCTGAAATGTTCGGCAGCCTGAACGACCAGCTTAGCAGTCTGCAGGACTCCGCTGCGGCAGCGGTAGGAAATATCAGAAACACGGTGGGAGGATTACTGCAGTGAGTGAGATGACTGATTTACTCAATCAGGGCAGTAAGACACCGGCCTTTCGCATCGTGATCGAAGGCAAAGACGCAACGCAGACCCTGGATAAACGTCTGCTGGGTATGACGCTGACCGACAACCGCGGATTTGAGGCTGACCAGCTCGATCTGGAGCTGGAGGACGCCGACGGCCTGGTGATGATGCCGCGTCGTGGCGCGGTGATTTCTCTGGCGCTGGGGTGGAAAGGCGAGCCGCTGTTTTCGAAAGGAAAGTTTACTGTTGACGAGATAGAGCATAGCGGCAGCCCGGACAGGCTGACAATCCGTGCCCGTAGCGCGGATTTCAGGGAGACGCTAAATGTCAGGCGTGAAAAGTCATGGCACAAAACGACGGTGGGCGAGGTGGTGAAGGAAATTGCCACGCGGCACAGCCTGAAGGTTGCCATCGGCAAAGATGTTGCTGCGCAGGCACTGGACCACCTTGATCAGACCAACGAAAGCGATGCGAGTTTTTTGATGAAGCTGGCGCGGCAGTACGGTGCGATTGCCTCGGTGAAGGACAGTAATCTGCTGTTTATCCGGCAGGGGCAGGGAAAAACGGCAAGTGGTAAATCGCTGCCGGTCATCACTATTACCCGTAAGGACGGTGACAGCCACCGGTTCAGCCTGGCTGACAGGGGAGCGTATACCGGGGTGATTGCTCACTGGTTGCATACACGGGAACCGGCAAAGAAAGAAACGGCTAAGGTGAAGCGCCGCCGGAAGACGACAAAACCAAAAGAGCCAGAAGCAAAGCAGGGGGATTACCTGATCGGGACGGATGAGAACGTGCTGGTACTGAACAGGACCTATGCGAACCGCAGTAATGCGGAACGCGCAGCAAAAATGAACTGGGAGCGGCTGCAGCGTGGTGTGGCGTCATTTTCCCTGCAGCTGGCAGAAGGCCGCGCGGATCTCTATACGGAAATGCCCGTGAAGGTCACCGGCTTTAAACAACCCATTGATGACGCCAGTTGGACCATCACCACGTTAACGCACACGGTCAACCCGGATAGCGGATTTACGACCAGCATCGAGATGGAAGTGAAAATTGATGATTTAGTAATGGACTGAGGTTTTCAAAAGAGAACTTAAAGTTCACAAAGTGAAGTAATGTTGTATCATTATTGCGATTTAAGCAAAAATGGTAGGGACGTAAAATGATGATTTGCCCATTATGTGGAAGTGCAGCCCATACTCGCAGCAGTTTCCAGGTCTCTTCAATGACCAAAGAACGTTACAACCAGTGCCAGAATATCAACTGCAGCCATACGTTCGTAACGCATGAGACTTTTGTTCGCTCAATTTCTACACCTAAAGAGGCCCATCCTGTGCAGCCTCACCCCACAAATTCAGGCCAGGCTGCGCTGGCTCTTTGAGGCTGTCGCCACTTTGTCGCCATGTCTTAAAAATAGGGGTTGTAACTCAATGATTTTAAAGGCTGTAAAATTCAGGCAACAAAAAACCCATCAACCTTGAACCGAAGTGGCGGGGTTGATGGGCTCCACAAAATGGGGACATCAAAGAAAAGCAGTGGCATTACTTATGACTGATGCCCTGAGAAAAAGTTCTGCCTGTGACGGTTTTTTTCGCAAAAAATTTATTGTAGCCCTGGCCAGATGATCACGATGAGCGTCCCGGCGAGGGTGAGCAGCACGTTGGCGATGGCGTAGGTGCCCGCGTAGCCGAGCGCGGGAATGTTGCTGCGCGCGGTATCGCTGATGATCTCCATCGCCGGGGCGCAGGTGCGGGCTCCCATCATGGCGCCGAACAGCATCGCCCGGTTCATGCGCAGCACGTAGGCGCCAAACAGGAAGCAGATCACCACCGGCACCAGGCTGACGATAAGCCCTGCCGCCAGCATCTGGCCGCCGACGGCGCCCAGACCGTTATTGATCCCGGCGCCGGCGCTGAGTCCGACCCCGGCCATAAATACCATCAGACCAAACTCTTTCACCATGTTCAGCGCCCCCTGCGGGATATAGCCGAAGGTTGGGTGGTTGGCGCGCAGGAAGCCAAGCATGATGCCGGCGAACAGCAGTCCGGCGGCGTTGCCGATGCCGAAGCTGAAGGAGCTGAACTGGAAGGTGATCATGCCGATCATCAGGCCGACGATAAAGAAGGCGCAGAAGGCCAACAGATCGGTCACCTGGCTGTGAATGGAGATAAAGCCGATGCGGTCGGCCACGGTTTTTACGCGGCGGGCGTCGCCGCTGACCTGCAGCACGTCGCCTTTGTTCAGTACGACGTTATCGTCGATAGGCATCTCGATCTGGCTGCGAATAACCCGGTTTAAGAAGCAGCCGTGGTCGGTAAGCTTGAGCTGCGCCAGGCGGCGGCCGACGGCGTTGTGGTTTTTGACCACAATCTCTTCAGTGACGATGCGCATGTCGAGCAGATCGCGGTCGAACACCTCTTTACCGTTGCGGAAGCTCGGGTCGAGGCGGGCGTGGGCGTCCGGGTAGCCCACCAGCGCAATATCGTCACCCATCTGCAGCACCGCGTCGCCGTCCGGGTTGGCCAGAATGCCGTTGCGACGAATGCGTTCAATATAGCAGCCGGTCTGGCGGTAAATACCCAGTTCGCGCAGATTTTTGCCATCCGCCCAGGCCACCAGCTCCGGGCCGACGCGGTAGGCGCGGATCACCGGCAGGTAGACTTTACGTTTGGAATCGGTATCGAGGCCGCGCTCGCGGGCGATTTGCTGGGCGCTGGTCTGCAGATCCTGATGCTGCAGCTTGGGCATATAGCGGGCGCCGACGATCAGGCTCACCAGACCAACCAGATAGGTCAGGGCATAGCCGAGGCTCAGATGGTCAAGCGACTGCGCCAGCTGATCGCTGGGCAGGCCGAAATGGCGCAGGGTGTCGCCCGCACCCACCAGCACCGGGGTGGAGGTCATGGCGCCTGCCAGCATACCGGCGGTGAGCCCGATATCCCAGCCGAACACTTTACCCAGCACCATGGCGATCAGCATCGCGCTGCCGACCATCACCAGCGCCAGCATCAGGTAGTTTTTCCCGTCGCGGAAAAAAATAGAAAAAAAGTTGGGCCCGGCTTCTACGCCAACGCAAAAAATAAACAGCATAAAGCCGAGATTAAGGGCATCGGTGTTAATCGCGAAATGCTGCTGGCCTAATAATAGAGAAACGACTAAAACGCCAATGGAATTACCAAGTTGTACTGAGCCGAGACGCAGTTTTCCCAGGCATAGTCCTAATGCAAGTACAACGAATAATAACAGGATGTAATTCCCGTTTAACAAATCTGCGACGTTTATATTCACGAAAGCCAACTTCTCATTTACTAGTAAGTTGTTGAAGGAAATGGTTATTTGGTCTAAGGTTGCTCAGGCGTTCGCGTTGTCGCGAACCTATTCTGGCACCCTGTTATAACCAGCAAAAATATACCGCTAGTTTAATCCTTCCTGGATGCGGCGGCTAGTGACAATCGTTTTTAGGCTGGTAGGGGAGTTATTGGCATGGATTGCCGAAATGCTTTATCTGACTGGGCGACGTGGACGTGAGTTAGAGGCAACATCAGGAGGATACGGTGAAATCTGAGCGTAGTTGGGCCGGCATTATCTGTGGCTTCGTTCTGTTCATTGTGGTGTGCTTATCGTTGTTGTTACATATGAAAGGGGCATTTCGCGCCAGCGGCAACCCGGAGCTGGGCCTGCTCTTCTTTTTGCTGCCAGGGGCGGCGGCGAGCTGTCTCTCTCCCGGACGGCGGGTGCTGCGTCCTTTGCTCGGCGCGATACTGGCGGCGCCGGTCTGCATGGTGACGATGCGGCTGTTCTTCGTGACCCACCGGACGTTCTGGCAGGAGATGGCGTGGGTGTTGAGCGCCGTGTTCTGGTGCGCGCTTGGGGCATTGTGCTTTTTGTTTATCTGCGCCTGGCTTGATACCTGGCGCAGTCATTCATCGAGCAAATAAATTGACTCAGGCAAACAGGCCGAGATTCTCTTTTGCCCAGGCTTCAAAATCGGTGCAGCCGCCGATGTGTTTCTGGTCGACGAAAATCTGCGGCACGGTTTCAACCGGTTTGCCAACGGTTTTTTCCAGGTCAGCTTTGCTGATGCCTTCGGCATGAATATCCACGTAGCGGTAGTTGAAATCATCACGCTCGTTGGTCAGTTTTTCTGCCAGTTCTTTAGCGCGAACGCAGTAAGGGCAGCCTGGACGACCAAAAATAACGGTAAACATTGCTTCTCTCCTTAAACCTCAGCCGGATGGCGAATGGCGCTTATGATGCCTGCAACGGGCGGGGAGGGAAAGAAGGTTCTGCCTTTTACTTCGATGGTTTACGGCTATGTTTGATAAATGTCGGACTGTCAAAACCCGTATACTGGCCCGACGGCGCGGTGGAATTGGCTGGCGCGCCGCGTTTATCAACCGGAGAGGCGTGATGCGAAAATTTGCCCCATTGCCGAAAAGCATTCTGCTGGTTGAGATCCTCGGGATGGGGCTGTTAACCCTCGCCTGGCTCTCCCTTAACCAGTATGTCCAGCTGCCTGCGCCCATTGCCAGCCCGACCGCGGCGCTGGTGATGCTCTTTGCCGGGATCGTGCTGATGATCCCCGCCGCCATCGTCGTGATGTGGCGGATGGCGCAGATCGTGGCCCCGCAGTTAACGCACTCTCCAAAGCCTGAATCCTTGTCTGACAGAGAAAAACGTAATGACGCCGACCATTGAGCTGCTGCGCAGCCACCGTTCCATCCGCCACTTCACCGATGCCCCCGTGAGCGACGAACAGCGCGCAGAGATTATCGCCAGCGCGCAAGCGGCATCTACCTCGAGTTTTTTACAGTGCACCTCCATCATCCGTATTACTGACCCGGCGCTGCGTGAACGTCTGGTCCCGCTGACCGGCGGCCAGCAGCACGTCGCCCAGGCGGCGGAGTTTTGGGTCTTCTGCGCCGACTTTAATCGCCACCTGCAGATCTGCCCACAGGCGCAGCTGGGGCTGGCGGAACAGCTGCTGATCGGCGTTGTCGATACGGCGCTGCTGGCGCAAAACGCGCTGATCGCCGCCGAGTCCCTCGGACTAGGGGGCGTCTATATCGGCGGGTTGCGCAACAGCATTGAGGCCGTCACAGAGCTGCTGGAGCTGCCGCAGCACGTCCTGCCGCTGTTCGGTCTTTGCCTTGGCTGGCCGGCGGATAACCCGGATATCAAGCCGCGGATGCCGGCGGCCATGCTGGTGCATGAGAACCGCTATCAGCCGCTGGATAACGCGCTGCTGGCGGAGTATGACGAACAGCTGGCGCACTATTATCTGTCGCGCGGCAGCAACGCCCGCCGCGATACCTGGAGCGACCATATCCGGCGCACTATCGTGAAAGAGAGTCGTCCGTTTATTCTTGACTATCTGCATAAGCAGGGGTGGGCAACGCGCTGATTACGTGTACACTGCTGCTCCGGCCAGGTGATATCCGCCGCCGGCCGCAGGAAAGGTGAAAGTGTGTTCGATAGCTGAGGCCCGCCAGAGCGGGTCTTTTCGCAGAGGTGCAGGATGAAAATTGCCATATTATCCCGGGATGGAACGCTTTATTCATGTCGGCGCCTGCGCGAAGCAGCGCAACAGCGCGGTCATCAGATCGAGATCCTCGATCCGCTTTCCTGTTATATGAACGTCAGCCCGGTGGCCTCGTCGATCCACTACAAAGGGCGTCAGCTGCCGCACTTTGATGCGGTGATCCCGCGCATTGGCTCGGCGATCACCTACTATGGCACCGCGGCCCTGCGCCAGTTTGAGCTCCTGGGAAGCTATCCGCTGAATGAGTCGGTCGCCATCACCCGCGCTCGCGATAAGCTGCGTTCGCTGCAGCTGCTGGCGCGCCAGGGCATCGATCTGCCATTGACCGGCATCGCTCACTCCCCGGATGACACCAGCGATCTGATCGCCATGGTGGGCGGCGCGCCGCTGGTGGTGAAGCTGGTGGAAGGCACCCAGGGGATCGGCGTGGTGCTGGCGGAGACCCGCCAGGCGGCGGAGAGCGTGATCGACGCCTTTCGCGGACTGAACGCTCATATTCTGGTGCAGGAATACATTGCCGAAGCGAAAGGGTGCGATATCCGCTGCCTGGTGGTCGGCAATGAGGTGGTGGCGGCGATCGAGCGGCGGGCGAAAGAGGGGGATTTCCGCTCTAACCTGCACCGCGGCGGCATGGCCACGGTGGCGCAGATTAGCGAGGAGGAGCGGGCCATTGCCATCAAGGCAACGCAAACTCTCGGGCTGGACGCCGCCGGTGTCGATATTTTACGCGCCGCCCGCGGGCCGCTGGTGATGGAGGTGAATGCCTCGCCGGGGCTGGAAGGGGTGGAAACCACCACCGGCGTGGATGTCGCCGGCAAGATGATCGCCTGGATCGAGCGCCAGGCGACGCCGGAATTCTGTTTGAAAATAGGCGGCTAACCGCCGGATGCAAGACGGCCATGGTATGCGGCGCTTTTTTTGCGTAAGCTATGGCGTCGTTTTTCCACTGTAAGAGGTCACAGGCACTATGGATTCACTGGTCGTTCCAGGTCTGGATACGCTACGTCGCTGGCTGGACGAGATCGGCATCAGCTTTTTTGAGTGCGATTCCTGTCAGGCATTGCACCTGCCGCATATGCAGAATTTCGACGGTATTTTTGATGCCAAAATTGACCTGGTGGACAACGTGGTGCTCTTTTCCGCCCTGGCGGAGGTGAAGCCGTCTGCCCTGCTGGCGCTGTCGGCGGATCTCTCGGCCATCAACGCCAGCTCGTTAACCGTGAAGGCGTTTATCGACATTCAGGACGATAATTTGCCCAAGCTGGTGGTTTGCCAGTCGCTGTCTATCGGCCCAGGGGTGACCATGGAGCAGTTCGCCTGGTTCTTCCGCCAAAGCGAAGAGCAGATCTCGATGGTAATCCTCGAAGCCGGCGCAAATCAGCTGCTGTACAAAGGCGAAGAAGAAGAGCCTGCGGCGGAAAACGTGCAATACCATTTTCTTCACTAAACCTGCCTAAAATTAGCGCAGCCACTACCGCAGCGGCTGCGTATTACCCGCTTTTATTCTGCATTTAACCTTTCTTTAAAGCATTATTCACCGCCATTCAGGCCGTTTTGGCTTATCACGTAGACCGTTATTGCATAAAAATTTGATAAAAGGCGTTTTTTTACCTGGGCTATAGCCTCTTATTCTGGCTACAGTTATTCTGGCGATGCTTCCAGTTGCGAGCAACCACTCCGGGAGAGATCCGCTCTCCTTTTCTCAGGCAATGAAAAAATATGCATGATTTTTGCATGCGTAGAAATGCGTATATTTGAGCCCGTAAGTTAACGGGCGTTGAGAAGGAAAAGAGATATGACCGCCTTTGGTAAAAAATGGTTAACAGGTCTGGTTACGGGTGCGCTGATGGCCGTCTCTGCCGGTTCGCTCGCCGCCGAACAAAAAACCCTGCATGTTTATAACTGGTCTGATTATATCGCGCCGGACACGGTAGCGAATTTCGAAAAAGAGACCGGGATTAAAGTGGTGTATGACGTTTTTGATTCCAACGAAGTGCTGGAAGGCAAATTAATGGCGGGTAGCACCGGTTTCGACCTGGTGGTGCCGTCGGCAAGCTTCCTCGAACGCCAGCTGGCGGCGGGCGTGTTCCAGCCGCTGGATAAAAGTAAGCTGCCCAACTGGAAGAACCTTGACCCCGAAGTGCTGAAGCTGGTCGCCAAGCATGACCCGGAGAATAAATACGCCATGCCTTACCTGTGGGCGACGACGGGCATTGGCTACAACGTGGATAAGGTGAAAGCCGTTCTCGGCAAAGATGCGCCGGTGGACAGCTGGGATCTGGTGCTGAAGCCGGAGAACCTCGAAAAACTGAAAAGCTGCGGCGTCTCCTTCCTCGACGCGCCGGAAGAGATTTTCGCCACCGTGCTGAACTACCTCGGCAAAGATCCGAACAGCAGCAAAGCGGATGATTACACCGGCCCGGCGACCGATCTGCTGCTGAAGCTGCGGCCGAACATTCGCTACTTCCACTCTTCGCAATATATTAACGACCTTGCCAATGGCGACATCTGCGTGGCGATCGGCTGGGCAGGGGACGTCTGGCAGGCGGCCAACCGCGCGAAAGAGGCGAAGAACGGCGTCAATGTCTCCTACTTTATTCCGAAGGAAGGCGCGCTGGCGTTCTTTGACGTCTTTGCCATGCCGGCCGACGCGAAGAATAAAGATGAAGCCTATCAGTTCCTTAACTATCTGATGCGTCCGGACGTCATCGCCAAAATCAGCGACCAGGTGTTCTACGCCAACGGCAACAAGGCTTCCACGCCGCTGGTCAGCGAGACTATCCGTAACAACCCGGCGATTTATCCGCCAGCGGATGTGTTCGCCAAACTGTTCACGCTGAAGGTGCAGGATCCGAAGATTGACCGCGTGCGCACCCGCGCGTGGACCAAAGTGAAGAGCGGCAAATAATTCCTGACGGCCCGTCGAATACGGGCCAAATCAGATCTGCACTCGCCGGGAAATAGCAGCGCGCCCGGCGAGCAGAAGCACCAGGATGGTGCAAATGCACTGTTAAGCACGAAGTATGGCACCGGACCATATGGTGATCGTTTTTTTGCCGGAGAGCACCCGATTGAACGACGTAATGCCCCGCCCACAGGCGAAAGCCCCCAAAGCGCTGACCCCGCTACTGGAAATCCGTAACTTAACCAAGTCGTTTGATGGCCAGCATGCGGTCGACGACGTCAGTCTCACTATCTACAAAGGCGAAATTTTTGCTCTGCTGGGCGCGTCAGGCTGCGGGAAATCGACGCTGCTACGCATGCTGGCGGGCTTTGAACAACCGACCGCCGGGCAGATTATGCTCGACGGCGTGGATCTGGCGCGCGTGCCGCCCTATCAGCGGCCTATTAATATGATGTTCCAGTCCTATGCCCTGTTTCCCCATATGACCGTTGAGCAGAATATTGCCTTCGGCCTGAAGCAGGACCGCCTGCCTAAGGCGGAAATCACCGCCCGGGTGCAGGAGATGCTGGCCCTGGTACATATGCAGGAGTTTGCCAAACGTAAGCCGCACCAACTCTCAGGCGGCCAGCGGCAGCGCGTCGCGTTGGCGCGCAGCCTGGCGAAACGGCCCAAGCTGCTGCTGCTTGATGAACCGATGGGGGCGCTGGATAAAAAGCTGCGCGATCGCATGCAGCTCGAGGTGGTGGATATTCTTGAGCGCGTTGGCGTGACCTGCGTGATGGTAACCCACGATCAGGAAGAGGCGATGACCATGGCGGGCCGTATCGCCATCATGAATCGCGGCAAGTTTGTGCAGATTGGCGAACCGGAAGAGATTTACGAGCACCCGACCACCCGCTACAGCGCCGAGTTTATCGGCTCGGTGAACGTCTTTGAAGGGCTGGTGAAGGAGCGTCTGGAAGACGGTCTGGTGCTAAGCTCGCCGGGGCTGATGCATCCGCTGAAGGTCGACCCCGACGCCTCGGTGGTGGACAACGTGCCGGTCTGGGTGGCGCTGCGTCCGGAGAAGATCATGCTGTGCGATGAACCGCCGGCGGACGGCTACAATTTTGCCGTCGGCGAGGTGATTCATATCGCCTATCTGGGGGATCTCTCTATCTATCATGTGCGCCTGCAAAGCGGGCAGATGATCAGCGCCCAGCTGCAGAATGAACACCGCCATCGGAAAGGGACGCCCACCTGGGGCGATGAGGTGCGTTTATGCTGGGATGCTGACAGCTGCGTTGTGCTGACGGTGTGAGGAGAGGGCGATGAATACCGTTGAATCCCCGTCAGGGGCGAAAAAACCGGGCGGCTTCGCGCTGTGGGCGGCGCGCCTGCAGATGGCGCATGGCCGCAAGCTGGTGATTGCGCTGCCCTATCTGTGGCTGATCCTGTTGTTTATGCTACCGTTCCTGATCGTGTTCAAGATAAGTCTTGCCGAGATGGCGCGGGCGATCCCTCCCTACACCGAGCTGATGGAGTGGGCGGACGGCCAGCTGACGCTGACGCTTAACTTTGCCAACTTCCTACAGTTGACTGACGATCCGCTCTATTTTGAAGCTTATCTCCAGTCGCTGCAGGTGGCGGGTATCTCGACGATCTGCTGCCTGCTGCTGGGCTATCCGCTGGCCTGGGCGGTGGCGCACAGCAAGCCGTCGACGCGTAATATTCTGCTGCTGTTGGTGATCCTCCCGTCGTGGACCTCGTTTTTGATCCGCGTCTATGCCTGGATGGGGCTGCTGAAGAGCAACGGGGTGTTGAATAACTTCCTGCTGTGGTTAGGGGTTATCGATCAGCCGCTGGAGATCCTGCACACCAACCTGGCGGTGTACATCGGTATCGTGTATGCCTATCTGCCGTTTATGGTGCTGCCTATCTACACCGCGCTGACCCGCATCGACTATTCGCTGGTGGAGGCCTCGCTGGATCTCGGCGCCCGGCCGCTGAAGACCTTCTTCCAGGTGATCGTCCCGCTCACCAAAGGCGGCATTATCGCCGGCTCCATGCTGGTGTTTATCCCGGCGGTCGGCGAGTTCGTGATCCCGGAACTGCTGGGCGGGCCGGACAGCATCATGATTGGCCGCGTGCTGTGGCAGGAGTTCTTTAACAACCGCGACTGGCCGGTCGCCTCGGCGGTGGCGATTGTCATGCTGCTGTTGCTGATCGTGCCGATCATGTGGTTCCACAAGCACCAGCAAAAACAGATGGGAGAGCAGGGATGAACGACTTGCCGGTAGTACGCTCGCCGTGGCGCATTCTGATCCTCGTGCTCGGGTTCACCTTCCTCTACGCCCCGATGCTGATGCTGGTGATCTACTCGTTCAACAGCTCGAAGCTGGTAACGGTCTGGGCCGGATGGTCGACGCGCTGGTATAGCGAACTGTTCCACGATGATGCGATGATGAGCGCGGTAGGATTGAGCCTGACCATCGCCGCCTGCGCGGCGACGGCGGCGGCGATCCTCGGTACCATCGCCGCGGTGGTGATGGTGCGCTTTGGGCGTTTTCGCGGCTCCAACGGCTTCGCGTTTATGATCACCGCGCCGCTGGTCATGCCGGACGTGATCACCGGTCTCTCGCTGCTGCTGCTGTTCGTGGCGCTGGGACATGCCATCGGCTGGCCGTCGGACCGCGGCATGTTGACCATCTGGCTGGCGCATGTCACCTTCTGTACCGCCTACGTGGCGGTGGTGATCTCCTCGCGCCTGCGCGAGCTGGACCACTCTATTGAAGAGGCGGCGATGGATCTTGGCGCCGCGCCGCTGAAGGTCTTCTTCGTCATCACGCTGCCGATGATTATGCCAGCGGTGATCTCCGGCTGGCTGCTGGCCTTCACGCTGTCGCTGGATGACCTGGTGATCGCCAGCTTTGTCTCCGGTCCCGGGGCCACGACCTTGCCGATGCTGGTCTTCTCCAGCGTGCGCATGGGGGTCAACCCGGAGATCAACGCCCTGGCGACGCTCATCCTCGGCGTGGTCGGTATTGTTGGTTTTATCGCCTGGTATTTGATGGCCCGCGCAGAAAAGCAGCGAGTGCGCGATATCCAGCGTGCAAGACAAGGCTGAACCACCTAAAATCGGTACAGCAGCCTCCGGTCGGCGCCACCCTGTGGCGCCGTTTTCATGGAAGACATTACGTTGGGATTGTTTACGAAAACTCGCTCATCGCATGCCCGCCTTAACGTCCCTGCGCTGGTGCAGGTGGCGGCCTTTGCTATTATTTTGATTCGTGGCCTGGATCTGCTGATGATCCTTAATCTGTTGGGCCTGCAGGGGCTGAACGAATTCATACACCGCAGCGTTCAGACATGGAACCTGACGCTGGTCTTTCTCGGCAGCCTGGCGCTGGTGTTTATCGAAATCTGGTGCGCCTTCTCGCTGGTGAAAGGGCGCAACTGGGCGCGCTGGATCTATCTGCTGACGCAGATTATCGCTGCCGGCTACCTGTGGGCGGCATCGCTGGGCTACGGGTATCCGGAGCTGTTCAGCATTCCCGGGGAATCAAAACGAGAAATTTTCCACTCGCTGGTGATGCAAAAACTGCCGGATCTGCTGGTTCTGACGCTGCTGTTCGTGCCGGCGAACTGCCGTCGCTTTTTCCGCCTGCAATAACGGTGATACAATCCCCGCCCCTGGATTTTTGAAGGTCAATTATGCATTGCGCACTCTACGACGCCGGCCGCTGCCGCTCCTGTCAATGGCTGGAGCGGCCGGTCCCGCAACAGCTCGCCGATAAAATGGCCGATCTGCGCACGCTGCTGGCGGCGATCCCGGTCGCAGCCTGGGGCGAGCCGGTCAGCGGGCCGGAGGCGGCTTTCCGTAACAAGGCTAAAATGGTGGTCAGCGGCAGCGTTGAGCGTCCGCTGCTGGGGATGCTGCACCGCGATGGCACTCCGGTGGACCTCACCGACTGCCCGCTCTATCCCGCCGAGTTTGCCCCGGTTTTTGCTGCCCTGAAGCCCTTTATCGCCCGCGCCGGGTTAACACCTTACAACGTCGCGCGCAAACGCGGGGAGCTGAAATACCTGCTGCTGACCGCCAGCCAGCAGGGGGAGATGATGCTGCGCTTCGTGCTGCGCTCAGAGGCCAAGGTGGCTCAGCTGCGCGCCGCGCTGCCGTGGCTACAGGCACAGCTGCCGCAGCTCAGCGTGATCACGGCGAATATCCAGCCGGTGCATATGGCAATCATGGAAGGTGAGCAGGAGATCTTCTTCACCGAACAGCAGGCGCTGGGGGAGGTCTTTAATGGGGTGCCGCTGTGGATCCGCCCGCAAAGCTTCTTTCAGACCAATCCGGCGGTAGCCAGCCGGCTGTACGCCACGGCCCGCGACTGGGTGCGCGCGCTGCCGGTCCAGCATATGTGGGATCTGTTTTGCGGCGTTGGGGGATTTGGCCTGCATTGCGCGACGCCGACGATGCGCCTGACCGGTATCGAGATCGCCCCGGAAGCCATCGCCTGCGCCAGACAGTCAGCCGCGCAGCTGGGGCTCAGCAATCTGCATTTTCAGGCGCTGGACTCGACGCAGTTCGCCACTCACGAAGCGGATGCCCCGCAGCTGGTGCTGGTTAACCCGCCGCGCCGCGGTATTGGCGCTGAACTATGCGACTATTTAAGCCGCATGGCGCCGCCCTATATTATCTATTCCAGCTGTAACGCCCGCACCATGGCGACCGATATCGCTCGTCTTAGCGGCTATCGCGTTGAGCGGGTCCAGCTGTTTGATATGTTCCCCCACACCGCCCACTACGAAGTGCTGACCCTGCTGGTCCGCGAAGTTTAAACAAAATGTGAAGGCTTTGCGCCGATGAAATCGGGTAAGCTTGACGCAGCATGTTTTGTTATTGGTGGGGGGAATCTAATGGCCAAAACCATTCTGCTGGTGGAAGATGACGAGGATATAGCCACGCTGCTGCGGCTCAATCTTCAGGATGAGGGCTATCAGATCGTCCATGAAGCCGACGGCGGCCAAGCCCTCGCCCGGCTGGAGACGCAGGTCTGGGATGCGGTGATCCTCGATTTGATGCTGCCCGGCGTCGATGGTCTGGAGATCTGCCGGCGTATCCGCCAGATGACCCGCTACCTACCGGTGATTATCATCAGCGCTCGCACCAGTGAAATGCACCGCGTGCTGGGCCTGGAGATGGGCGCCGACGACTATCTGGCGAAGCCCTTTTCACTGTTGGAGCTTATCGCCCGCGTCAAAGCGCTGTTTCGTCGCCAGGAGGCGATGGGGCAGAATCTGCTGATGGACGCCGGGCACCTGTCCTGCCATGGCCTGAGCATCGACCCGCTGTCGCGCGAAGTGAAGCTGCGCGGCGAGACGGTGGACCTCACGCCGCGTGAATTCGACCTGCTGTATTACTTCGCCCGCCACCCAGGGGAAGTGTTTTCCCGCCTGGCGCTGCTGGAGCAGGTCTGGGGATATCAGCACGAGGGCTATGAGCATACCGTCAATACCCATATCAACCGCCTGCGCAGTAAAATCGAACGTGACCCGGCCGAGCCGGACATCATTCTTACCGTCTGGGGAAAAGGCTATAAGTTCGCCCCGGTGACGCAAGAGGCCGTCCCGTGATCCGCCGCCTGAGCCTCAGCCAGCGGCTGGCGCTGGTGGTGGTTTCCCTGCTGATGCTATGCGCGGTGGCGGTATGCGCCGTCCAGTTACACAGCAGCGCGCAGTATGGCAACGCCATGGTGCAGCGTCTGTCGTCCGGGCTGGCTCAACAGATTGTCGCCCGCGAGCCGTTGCTGGACGCCCACGGCGAGGTCAACCGGCAAACCCTGAAGTCGCTGTTTGACCGACTGATGACCTTTAATCCCAGCGTGGAGCTCTATCTGCTGTCGCCGGATGGCGACCTGCTGGCCGATGCGGCGCCGCCGGGCCATATCCAGCGCCAGCGTATCGACATGGCGCCGGTGCAGGCTTTTCTCACCGGCAGTGCGTCGCCGGTGTATGGCGACGATCCGCGCAGTCCCGACGGACGAAAAGTCTTCAGCGCCGCCCCGCTGCGCGTCGACGGCCAACTGCGCGGCTACCTGTATATCATTTTGCAGGGGGAGACGTTTAATCAGCTGGCGGCCGACGCCTGGCAAAAAACGCTGTGGAGCATTGTTCTGTGGACGCTGCTGCTGGTGGCCCTGTTTGGCCTGCTGGCAGGGGGGCTGGCATGGTTCTGGGTCACCCGGCCGGTCCGCCTGCTCACCGCCCAGGTGGCGGCGAGCGGCCAGGACAGCATCAGCGCCATCAAAACCCTGGCGGCCCGCAGGCCGGAGCCCCGGCCTGGTAACGAGGTGGCGGTGCTCGAGAACCGCTTTATTGACCTTGCCCGGCAGATTGCCGATCAGTGGGATCGGCTGGCCGACAGCGATCGCCAGCGCCGTGAATTTGTGGCCAATATCTCTCACGATTTGCGCACGCCGCTGACTTCGCTGCTGGGGTATCTGGAAACGCTGACCCTGAAGGATGAATGGCTGACCGCCGAGGAGCGCAGGCAGTATCTCACCATCGCCCTGCGCCAGGGCAACAAAGTGCGCCATCTTTCGCAGCAGCTGTTTGAGCTGGCGCGACTGGAGCATGGAGGCATTAAGCCGCAGCGCGAGCGTTTCGCGATGGGGGAGCTGATTTCCGACGTGGCGCAGAAGTTTGAATTAACTGCCCGCACGCGCGAGGTGAACCTGCATATTGATGTACCGGGACCGCTGCCGCTGATTAACGCCGATGTGTCGATGATTGAGAGGGTGGTGACCAATCTGCTCGATAACGCGATGCGGCATACTCCCGTCGGCGGGGAGATCCGTCTGGCGGTCTGGCAGGAGAATCAACAGCTTCAGGTCGAAGTGGCAGACAACGGAGCGGGCGTCGATGCCGCGCTGCGCGACGATCTGTTCCAGCGGCCGTCGGCGTTGTCTACCCAGGCATCGCGGGAGGATCGCGGTGGGTTAGGGTTGCTGATTGTAAAACGAATGCTGGAGCTGCACGGGGGCGATATCAGACTGGTGGAGTCGGTAAGCGGGGCGCGGTTCAGGTTCTTCGTGCCACTTTGAGAAATCGCCGGGTGGCGGCTACGCCTTACCCGGCCAACGGGGAAGAGCGGTGGCCGGGTAAGCGCAGCGCCACCCGGCGAAAAAAGTTACTCCGGGAACCACTGGTTGCTAATTTTCTGGTAGGTACCGTCGGCCTTAATCGCTTTCAGCGCGGCGTTCAGTTTCTCCAGCAGCGCCTTGTTATCCGGGCGCACGGCAATGCCGAGTCCGGTGCCGAAGTATTGCGGGTCGGTCACTTTCGGCGTGGCTGCCCCCAGCTGCGGGTTAGTTTTCAGCCATTCGTTGACCACTGCGGTGTCGCCGAACACGCCGTCGATACGGCCATTTTTCAAATCGATAATCGCATTCTGGTAGCTGTCATAGGCGACGGTCTTCACCTCAGGATGCTTATCCTGCAGATATTTCTGGTGGGTGGTGCCGTTTTCCATGCCGATCCGTTTGCCTTTCAGGTCATCGAAAGAATGGAACGCATCTTTTTTGGCGATCACCAGCGCCGAGTTGGCGTAGTACGGGTCGGTGAAGGCCACCTGCTTGCTCCGCTCCGGCGTAATATCCATTCCGGAAATCACCGCATCATATTTCTTGAACTTCAGCGCCGGGATCAGGCTGTCAAACGCGTGGTTGGTAAAGGTACATTCTGCCTGCATTTGTTTGCACAGCGCGTGGGCCAGATCGATATCAAAGCCGACAATCTGGTTATTAGCGTCCATCGATTCAAACGGCGGATAGGTTGCGGAGACGCCAAAGCTGATTTTTTCCGCGGCAGCGGCGCCGAACGCGAAAGAGGTGAGCAGTGCAGCCAGAACTAACTTTTTCATCGTGGAACTCCCGTCTGTCTATCTTATGATTATTCACCGTGTCTGCGGCATAGAGTGACAATGCCATTAAATGAATTTATATGCAATAAAAATGATTAAGTATTTCTATCGTCATAAAAAAAGACGGACAGGTGTTTGACTTGTCCGCCTTGCTGTTTGCTTTTTATGCAATATGCTCAGGTGCTAGCTACGTCGCTCGAAGGCCAGCGCTTTGCGTTCCACCAGGCGCATCAGCAGCGTCAGCAGTCCATTAACGATGAGATAGATAATCCCGGCGGCGCCGAACACCATCACGTCGTAGGTGCGTCCATACAGCAGCTGGCCGTGGCCCATCACTTCCATCAGCGTGATGGTGTAGGCCAGAGAGGTACTCTTGAAAACCAGCACCACTTCGTTGGAATAGGACGATAGCGCACGCTTAAAGGCGTACGGCAGCAGGATCGCCAGTGTATCCTTTTTACTCATCCCCAGCGCGCTGCAGGACTGCCATTGCCCGTCGGGGATCGCCCGGATGGCGCCATAAAACAGCTGAGTGGTGTAGGCGGCGCTGTTGAGCGACAGAGCGATCAGGGCGCACAGCCACGGCTCGGAGATAAGATGCCACAGCCACGGATACTCCTGCAGCGAAGGGAACTGTCCCGGGCCGTAGTAGATCAGGAAGATCTGCACCAGCAGCGGCGTACCGGTAAACAAGGTGATATAGCCGCGCACTATCCATACCAGCCCCGGCGTCTTCAGGGTCAGGATAATGGTGAAGATCAGCGACAGGATCAGCGCCACGATAATCGACGCCACGGTCAGTGTCAGGCTGGTATGCAGTCCTTTCAGCAGTTCGGGTAAATAGTCGAGCATCAGCCTGGTCTCCGTTCGAAGCGCGTCGCACGCTGGTCAATCCGCTTAAGGATGTATTGACTCAACAGGGTGATGACGAGATAGATTGCCGCCGCAATGATATACCAGTTAAAGGGTTCCTGAGTGCGGGTGGCGATGCTTTTGGTCTGCAGCATTAGATCGTTGACGCTGATCAGGCTCACCAGCGCGGTGTCCTTCAGCAGCACCAGCCACTGGTTACCGAGGCCGGGCAGGGCATGGCGCCACATCTGCGGCATCACCAGACGGAAGAATATGGCCGCTTTCGACAGCCCCAGCGCCTGGCCGGACTCCCACTGGCCCTGCGGAACCGCTTTCAGCGCGCCGCGCAGCGTTTGCGAGGCGTAAGCGGCATACAGCAGCGACAGGGCGATCGCCCCGCAGAGGAATGGGCTGACGTCAAAGTTCTCAATTTGCATCTGCACCGGGATCTGCGTGAACCCGAGCGGGATGGTGAAACCGTCAGAGAGCGTCAGCAGCAGCTGGGAAGAGCCGAAATAGATAAACAGCACCACCAGAATTTCCGGTAGCCCGCGCAGGATGGTCACTATGCCGGTTGCAAGCCAGGCTACCGGGCGCCATTTCACTGACTCCAGTACCGCAAAGAGCATCGCCAGGACCAGGCCGATGACGAGCGCGCAAACGGCAAGGCCGACGGTCATCCCGGCGGCGCTTGCTAATGGAAAAATTTCGTTCATTCAGTCTTACTTCTGGAACCATTTGTTATAGATGGTCTGGTAAGTGCCGTCTTTCTTCACTTTTTCCAGCGCAGCGTTAAATTTCTGCTGCAGGTCGGTGTTGCCCTGACGTACGGCAATGCCCAGCCCGGTGCCGAAATAGGCTTTGTCGGTCACTTTATCGCCCACGGCCGCCAGCTTCGGATTGCTCTTCAGCCATTCGGTCACCACGGCGGTGTCGCCAAAGACCGCGTCGATACGACCGTTCTGCAGGTCCAGCTTCGCATTCTGGTAGCTGTCGTAAGGCACGGTAGTGATTTCCGGATGTTTATCGGTGATGAATTTCTGGTGGGTGGTGCCGTTCTGCACGCCCACTTTTTTGCCCTTCAGCTGGTCAATGCTGGTGAACTTACCCTGCTGGCCGACGAACAGCGCCGAGTTGTCATAATACGGGGTAGAGAACAGCACCTGCTTTTCACGCTCCGGCGTGATGTCCATCCCGGCCATGACCGCGTCGAAACGGCGGAATTTCAGTCCCGGGATCAGGCTGTCAAAGGCCTGATTGGTGAAGGTACAGGTGGCGTCGATCTCTTTACACAACGCGTTCGCCAGATCGACATCGAAACCGACGATCTGGTTGTTGGCGTCCACCAGCTCAAACGGAGGATAAGAGGCCTCGGTGGCGAAACGAATGGTCTGCGCGGCGGAAGCGGAGAGGCTCATGCCTGCGAGCAGGGCGGCAATCAGTACTTTTTTCATCGTCATTTCCCCGAAAAACATCAATGTGAAAGATAGTTTTTAAACGCGTCAGTTTGCGGATGCGTGAAGCAGGAGGCATCCCCTTGCTCGACGATATGGCCATTTTCCATATACACCACCCGGCTGGCCGTCTTGCGCGCCACTTCAACTTCGTGGGTGACGATAACCTGGGTAATGCCGGTTTCAGCCAGCTCGCGGATGATGCTGACGATCTGGGCAGTGATTTCCGGGTCGAGCGCCGCGGTAGGCTCATCGAACAGCAGAACCTGCGGCTCCATCATCAGCGCGCGGGCGATGGCCACCCGCTGTTGTTGGCCGCCGGATAAATGCAGCGGGTAACGATCGCTGTACGGCTTCAGACGCAGGCGCTCCAGCAGCTTCTCTGCGCGAGCCAGCGCCTGATCCTTGCTTAACCCCAGTACGCGACAGGGGGCCTCGATCAGGTTCTGCTGTACCGTCAGGTGCGGCCACAGGTTGTATTGCTGGAAGACCATGCCGACGTTCTGACGCAGTTCGCGAATTGCTTTATCGGACGGCGCTCTGGTGAAGTCGAATTGGTTGCCGGCGATGGATAACGAACCGGACCGCGGCATCTCCAGCAGGTTGAGTACGCGCAGCAGCGAGCTCTTCCCGGCACCGCTGGGGCCGAGCAGCACCAGCGTTTCCCCCTGCGGGCAATCCAGCGTGATGTCGAACAGCGCCTGGTGTGCGCCGTAGAAGCAATTAATGCCGTTTAGTTTAATACTCATCTGGGCAGTCTGATACGAATAGCTATTGAGGCCGCAAATACTACCTTTGGCAGAATAGTTATGCAATATTTATGCGTTAAAAGTTAAATCTAAACCACGTTTAGCTTTAAAGTTAGCACAAAATATGGCCTGGTGGGTGAGGGGGGCGCAAATGTCGGCATTCCTGGGGCGAATACCGACATTTTACCGGGGTTATCGTTTCAGCGGCGTCGCTTCAACTCCGGAATCAGCGTTTCTCCAGACTCTGTCGCAGCGTCCCGGCTGGCGCATGGCTGTTGTTGCCGAGATAGCGAACGTCATCGACGGCCCAGCACTGGCCTTCCTGGATCATCAGCACTTCATCTTTCCAGCTCTGGGTGCCCTGTTTCAGATCGACGCGCAGCGGAATATTGCGCGCATCGCGGTTCGGGATGGTGGAGGCACTGGCGACCACGGCGCTGTCTGCCGGGGTGCTGCTGCTGGAGAACGGATTAGCCTGCAGTAATTTGCTGTTGGCGGGATCCTGGCGGGCGTCATTGAGTAACTGCGCCAGGCCGTCGCTCAGATAGGGGCGCAGCGCCGCCGGATCCTGAGTACGATTCTGGATCTGGGTGTCGTAGAATTTTTGCGCTACGTCGTCAGGGCCGCCTTCGACGCAGGGGCCGCTGCGGGTGCCATTATCTTTATAGGCCGGGGTGACGGTCGTACAGGCGCTGAGCGCCAGCGCGCAAGGGAGAAGTACAGCAAAAAGTTTGTAGCGCATGATGATTTCCTTATAAGCGAACTACGTTTTCAGTTTCCGTTAAAGCATAGCGTATAGCGTGCGGATTGTACTTGACGCAAAGAGCTAAGACCTTGATGTGGCTACAGCCTTAGGGCGGGAAATCGGCACGGGGATGACAGAATTCCGTCAGGCGCTAAAAGGCAGGGCAGTATAAAAATAAACTTAATTTTCCCGTGAACAAGAAATATTACCCCGTAAAATAGGGAAATGGCTCTTGAAAGATAAGGGTAATTATTTCTTCTTATAGATGCGAGTGGCGACGTGCATTTTTTTATCCGTATTACCGGAGGACGGGACAATGACGCCCCCCTTGTTCATTTGTTTTTTTAATCAGCTCTTCACGGGCATCGTTGGATGCGGTTTGACCAGTAGAGGAAATGGCGCCGATTTTGGTATATTGCGTATGGACTTTATCAAAAGCTGTTTTGTTAAAATTTCTGCGGAGACGGCATTGGCCGCTTAAAACAATGCTGTACCTGCCACTAAAGCTGCATATTTAATATTCTTAGCCCCTATTGTTTATCTCGCTATCATCATGCTCTTGTTTGCATTCACCAATGAATGATTCAGATTGAACTCACACTGCTTTTTGTAAGCAAAATGCTGCAATTTAATGACGGTTAGTTAACGCTTTTTAGCGAAAAGATGACGTATTTCGCAGTGCTGATGCTTGTTTTTTGAGCCGGTCACCCATCGGGAGCGGACCAGGCTATTTTCTTCGGTCGTTAGCTGAAAATCACCCTGAGAGGCCGGAGCTGAGGGGATAGGGCGCTGACAGACATTCCCGGTAACATGGTTTATCATATAGAAAGGCAGGGGCTGCGCCCATGGTCATGCAGGTCACCAGGGAGTTAAGATGTTAACAAATAAGCGAGAGCGCGCCCGGCAGCAGCGAGCCGCGTTGTGGGCCACCAGAGATAATGTCCAGCGCCATGCGCTGTCCATGAGTATGCCCTGGCTGGCCTTTGTCAATATCGCTTTTGCGTTAATGATTTTCTTCCGCAATTTTATCTTTACCTATTTTGATAAGAGGCTACTGACGCACCGGGCGGTTATTCCTTATATCGAAGCGGCGTTGATTGCGGTTATTATCATTTCGGCCATTTTAGTGATTATTGCCCTCACGCCGCGACTGGCGCAGGGACGATATACGTTGAATATCATCACCGGGCTGCTGCTGGCGCTCAGTCTGTGCTGGTCCCTGAGTAATTATTGTTTTATTTTTTTCTGGACCTTGCCCTTTGCCTGGCCGCTGCTGGTGATATTAATGACTACCGGCCTCACCGCGCTGTATCACCATTGGCCCGGCATAACCGCTTTTATGCTGCCGCTATGGGTGACCGCCTTGCTGGCGGGAATACAGCTCCACTATCACACCGAGATCCGCTTTTTGATCCTCTGGGCCATTTTTACCGCGATTTTGCTGTATGGCCGACGTATTTTGCAGCGCTGGTATGACGAAGCCTGGGATACCCACCAGGAGAATATGCAGCTTATTCAGCGGCTGGAAAGTATCGCCAACCAGGATGCCTTAACCGGAACCGCTAACCGTCGGGCGCTCAATGCTTACCTGGCGGCGATCTGGCAGCAAAAAACGCCGCTGGCGCTGATGATGATCGATGTCGATTATTTTAAGCGCTATAACGATCGCTATGGCCATCAGGCTGGTGATGAGTGCTTATCTTCTGTCGCGCAGGTGCTTAAAATGGCGGTCCGGGCGGAGGGCGATCTGGTGGCTCGCTACGGCGGCGAAGAGTTTGTCGTCGTGTTGCCCGGGGTGTCCTTAGCGCATGCCACCGCTATTGCCGAGCGCATTCAGCAGAAGATCCGCGAGGCAGGCCTACCGCACGCCGCTTCGGCGGTGGCGTCGGAGGTCACCGTGAGTATCGGGATCGTCGCCTCCGATGGCACGGTCCCGATAGAGACGCTGATCGCCCGGGCGGACAGTGCGCTGTATCAGGCGAAAAATAAAGGACGTAATCAATGGTCTTATTAACCCGGAGACGCTGCCGGGCAAGGGAGAAGGGATGAAACGGATGATGCGGATCGTGCTGCTGGCGCTGCTGCTAACCGGCTGCGCTGGGGAAAAGGGCATTATCGATCGCGACGGATACCAGCTGGACACCCGTCATCCGGCGCAGGCTGCCTATCCGCGAATAAAGGTGTTAGTGATCCACTATACGGCTGACAATTTTGATGTCTCGCTGGCCACGTTGACCGATAAAGAGGTCAGCTCCCACTATTTAATTCCTGAACAGCCCCCGCGTTATCAGCATAAACCGCGGATCTGGCAGCTGGTGCCGGAAGAGGATTTAGCCTGGCACGCCGGGGTAAGCTACTGGCGCGGCAGTACGCGCATTAACGATACCTCCATTGGCATTGAGCTGGAGAACCGCGGCTGGCAGAAGACGGCGGGCGTCAAAAGTTTTACCCCCTTTCATCCGGAACAGATTGCGGCTCTGATCCCGCTGGCGCGCGATATCATCGCCCGCTACCACATCGCGCCGCAGAATGTGGTCGCCCATGCGGATATCGCCCCGCAGCGCAAAGACGATCCGGGGCCGTTATTCCCCTGGCAACAGCTGGCGCAGCAGGGGATCGGCGCCTGGCCTGACGAGCAGCGGGTGGCCTTTTATCTCAACGGGCGGCCGGCCAGCGAGCCAGTGGACCCCGAAATCGTACAGGATTTGCTCTCGCGCTATGGCTATCAGGTGACGCCGGAGATGACCCCCGCGCAGAAGAAGCGGGTGATTATCGCCTTCCAGATGCACTTCCGTCCGCAGCGCTGGGATGGGGTAGCGGATGCGCAAACCGAAGCGATAGCCGAGGCGCTGTTAGAAAAATATGGCCAGGGTTAGCGGTGTAGTTTACCGTGGTCGCGAAGCCAGGCGGCGGTGCGCACGATGCCGTCGTCAAGCGTCACCACCGGCTGATAGCCCAGCTCGTCCTGCGCGCGGGTGATATCGAGCGTAAAATCAAAGTTAAGCTTGGAGACGCCGTAGTGGGTAAACGCGGGTTCTTTGGCGGTTTTATCGCCAAAGCGCTCCATGCTGCGGGCGATAATATCCAGCATCGGATAGGGAACTGAGCGGATCCGGCATTTGATGCCGAGCTCGTCGATCAATTTCTGCACGATGCTCCGCAAGGTGCGCGGTTCGCCGTTGCTGATATTCCACGCGCGGGCGGAGGGAAGATGATCGCAGGCCGGCTGGCTCGCCAGCCACATCGCATGTACGGCGTTTTCATAATAGGTCATGTCGACCAGCGCGCTGCCGCCGCGCGGGAGCAGGACGCTGCCATAATGCTGCATCATTTGCGCCAGCCGGGGGATAAAGACTTTGTCGTGCGGCCCAAACAGGCTCTGCGGCCGCAGAATGGTAAAACGGGTATGCGGGTTGGCCTGCGCCAGCAGGTTGATCACCTCCTCGCTGGCCGCCTTGCTGCGGGCAAACTCGTTGGCGAAGCGGTGTGGACGGAAATCTTCCTGGATATCACGATGATGGTGATAATCAAAATAGAGCGATGGCGAAGAGATATGGACGAAATTGCGCACTCCCCATGCCACTGACCATTCGCCCAGACGACGGGTGGCGCGGACGTTAGCGAGATCGAAAGCCTGCTGAGTGCCCCATGGCGAGGTAAAGCTGGAGCAGTGCCATAGGGTATCGATACCGGCGAGCATCACTTTAGCCTGCGAAGAGACCAGCTCGGTTAAATCTGCCGGGATGAATTCCGCCCCCATTTTGCTCAGAAGCTTGCCCATCGCTTCGTTGCGCCCGGTCGCTCGCACGCTGATGCCCTTGTTGCGCAGATATTCCACTGCGTTGCGGCCTAATCCGCTGGTCGCACCGGTAACCAGTACCTTCATATCACTCTACTGTCCCAGAAAAGAATTTCGTGCGCATTTTTCCGTGATTCTCCCGACTATGCAATGAGAATCATGAAAGAATAACGCTTATCCTTCGACTCTGCCTGAGATTTGTTCGGCCAGCCGGGCGATGCGTTGCGCCATACCGCGGAAAATAAACAGGTGCGCCGGGATCATCAGCAGCCAGTAGATCAGGCCTGGCATACCGTGCGGGTGCCACCAGGCGCGCACGTCCAGTTCACGACGATCGCCTTTATCGTTAATGGTAAAGCTTAATCGGCCCAGCCCGGGCGCTTTCATACCGAATAGCAGGGTGAGCTGTTTTTCTTCCTCCACGATAATTACCTTCCAGCTGTCGACCGTATCGCCGGTTTGCAGATAAGCGCGCTGCGGCCGCCCTTTGGCCAGCCGGTGGCCGACCAGCAGATCCATCGCGCCGCGGGTTTTCCACAGCAGATTGCCGAAAAAATACCCCTCTTCACCGCCGATTTGGTTAACGACCTGCCACAGGGCCTGGCGGCTTGCCTGAGTGGCGACGGTGCAACCTGCCTGCTTCGGATAGTAGCCGTACTCTGGTCGCCAGCGGGCGAAAGCCTGAGCGTCGTAGCCCCAGTCGCTGGAGTTTACTAACTGCTCTTCTTCTTTCAGCGTGCGGCGAACCGCCTGATCGAAGGGGATCAGCGTTTGCGGGATCAGCGCCCGCAGCGCCCGATCGTCAGCGATTAGATCGTGCTTCAGCCCCTGAATCAGCGCCTTGGCGATGGTCGGCGGCACCGAGGTGATGACATTGAGGAACCACACCGAGATCCAGCGCGTCGGCAGGGGAATGGGAATGAGCGGGCGATGTTTACCGCTGACGGCCATAAAGCGAATGAACTGCTGCTGATAGCTTAACACCTCCGGACCGGCGGCTTCGAAGACGCGGTGCGCATCGGAGGGATGATTCAGCAGCTCAACCAGGTCAACGAGCAGGTTTTCCAGCGCGACAGGGGTAGTACGCGAACGTACCCAGCGCGGAGGGGTTAGCACCGGCAGGTTATAAACCATGTCGCGCATCACCTCGAAGGCGGCGGAGCCGGCGCCGACGATAATCCCGGCCCGCAGCTCGGTCACCGGCACGCCCGACTCACGCAGGAGATCGCCGGTAATCTGACGAGCGCGCAGATGGTCGGACTGCTCCTGCGCCGGGGCCTGCAGCGAACTGAGAAATATCACCTGGCGCACTGATGACTGACGCAGGGCATCGCGCACATACGTCGCCACCCGCCGCTCATGGGCGATAAAATCACCGCCTTCGCCCATGCCGTGGACCAGATAATAAAGGGTATCGATACCGGTGAGTAGCGCAGGCAGGTCCTGCGGCTGATTGAGATCGACTGACCGGCAGGTAACGCCGGGCAAAGCGAGTTTTTGCAATCGGTCGATATGGCGTGCCGCCGCCAGCACCGGATAGCCCCGCGCGCTTAATGTGCGCACCAAATGCTGGCCAATATAGCCGCTGGCGCCGAGCACCAGAACTGATTGCGACACGCCTGACTCCTTAGCGTTGTAAAAAAGCCTGCCAGTGGGCGACCACCTCGCTCAGCTGCTGACGGTTGACATCCAGGTGAGTGACCAGACGGACAACAGGCGAGGCGTTAATCAATACCCCCTGCGCCTGCATAAACTTGCCGAGCGCCGGGGCCTGCTCTTCGCCGACGCGAACGAACAGCATATTGGTATCGTGACGGGTGACGTCGGCGCCGATAGCGCGCAGCTGCTCCGCCATCCACGCGGCGTTGTCATGATCCTCCTGCAGGCGCTGCACGTTATTTTTCAGCGCGTACAGCCCGGCGGCGGCCAGGATGCCCGCCTGGCGCATCCCGCCGCCGACCATTTTCCGCCAGCGGACGGCGCGGCGAATGTACGCCTCGCTGCCGAGCAGCAGCGAGCCTACCGGAGCGCCAAGCCCCTTTGACAGGCAGATGGTGAAGGAGTCGCAGTATTGGGCGATATCGCGTAACTCGCAGCCGTAGGCCACCACGGCGTTAAAGATGCGCGCGCCGTCGACGTGCAGCGCCAGATTGCGCTGGCGGGTAAACGCCCAGGCTTCCTGCAGATAGTCGCGCGGCAGCACCTTACCGTTATGGGTGTTTTCCAGGCTCAGCAGGCGGGTGGGGGCAAAATGGATATCGTCGGGTTTGATTTTCGCCACCACTTTATCCAGCGGCAGCGAACCATCCGCCGCGGCGTCGATCGGCTGCGGCTGAATACTGCCGAGGACCGCCGCGCCGCCGGCTTCGTACAGATAGTTATGCGCCCCCTGGCCGACGATATACTCTTCGCCGCGCTGGCAATGGCTGAGCAGGCCAACGAGGTTGGCCTGGGTGCCGGTGGGTAGAAATAGCGCCGCTTCTTTGCCGGCCAGGTCGGCGGCATAGCGCTGCAGTTCATTGACGGTAGGGTCGTCGCCATACACATCGTCCCCGACCGGGGCGGCCATCATGGCCTCCAGCATGGCGCGCCCGGGACGGGTAACGGTATCACTGCGTAAATCGATCACGGCTTTTCCTTGGTCTGGTTCAACGTATTGCTTCTGTTTTACCTGAGCCAGTTGGTTTTCGCCAGTTCGATGACCTCATCGCCGCGCCCGCTGATGATCGCCCGCAGCATATACAGGCTAAAGCCTTTGGCCTGCTCCAGCTTGATCTGCGGCGGGATCGCCAGTTCCTCTTTGGCGACGACGACGTCGACCAGCACCGGACCGTCGGTGCGGAAGGCGGTCTGCAGCGCTTCATCCACCTCGGAGGCTTTTTCAACGCGTATACCTTTGATACCGCAGGCCTCGGCGATGCGGGCGAAGTTGGTATCGTGGAGCTCCGTACCGTCGGTGAGATAGCCCCCGGCCTTCATTTCCATCGCCACGAAGCCCAGCACGCTGTTGTTAAAGATGACAATCTTCACCGGCAGCTTCATCTGCGCCAGCGACAGAAAATCGCCCATCAGCATGCTGAACCCGCCGTCGCCGCACATGGCCACTACCTGCCGCTCCGGCGCAGTGGCCTTGGCGCCGATGGCCTGCGGCATGGCGTTGGCCATTGAGCCGTGGTTGAACGAGCCCAGCAGGCGGCGTTTACCATTCATTTTGAGATAGCGTGCCGCCCAGACGGTCGGGGTGCCGACATCACAGGTGAAAATGGCATCTTCATCGGCAAAATGACTGATCTGCTGCGCCAGATATTGCGGGTGAATGGCTTTATCGCTGGGTTTAGCCAGATCGTCGAGCCCTTTTCGCGCGTCGCGATAGTGCTCCAGCGCCTTATCGAGGAAGTGGCGATCGGTTTTCTCTTCCAGCAGCGGCAGCAGCGCCTTCAGCGTCGATTTAATATCGCCCACCAGCGCCATGTCGACCTTACTGTGTGCGCCGATGCTGCCGGGGTTGATGTCGATCTGGATAATTTTCGCGTCGGTTGGGTAGAAGGCGCGATAGGGGAACTGGGTGCCCAGCAGGATCAGGGTATCGGCGTTCATCATGGTGTGGAAGCCAGAAGAGAAGCCAATCAGCCCGGTCATGCCCACATCGTACGGGTTGTCGTACTCCACGTGCTCTTTGCCGCGCAGGGCGTGGACGATGGGGGCTTTAATTTTGGCTGCGAACTCCACCAGTTCCTGGTGGGCGCCGGCGCAACCGCTGCCGCACATGAGCGCGATATTGCTGGAGTAGCGAATAAGCTGCGCCAGCTTGCGCAGCTCTTCTTCCGCCGGGGTGACCGTCGGCAGCGGCGCATGATACCAGTGGCTGCTGGCGCTTTCCGGGGCGGCCTTCAGCGCCACATCGCCGGGTAGCACCACCACCGAGACGCCGCGGTTAATCACTGCCTTACGCATCGCCACTGCCAGCACCTGCGGGATCTGCTCCGGCGTGGAGACCAGTTCGCAGTAATGGCTGCACTCGCGGAACAGCTCCTGAGGATGGGTTTCCTGAAAATAGCCGCTGCCGATTTCGCTGGATGGGATGTGGGCGGCGATGGCCAGCACCGGGACATGGTTGCGATGACAATCAAACAAACCGTTAATCAGGTGCAGGTTGCCCGGTCCGCAGGAGCCGGCGCAGACCGCCAGCTCGCCGGTCAGCTGCGCTTCCGCGCCAGCGGCGAAAGCGGCGACCTCTTCGTGCCGGGTGGGCATCCAGTCGATGGTGCCCATGCGGTTAAGGCTATCGCTCAATCCATTGAGGGAATCTCCGGTGACGCCCCAGATACGTTTCACGCCGGCCTGTTCCAGCGTTTTGGCAATGTATGCCGCCACGGTCTGTTTCATGATCTCCATCTCCTTTTTTTGATAACGCCTTCAAGCTTAGATGAAACTGACCGCAATGTAACCGATTACCCCTGATTTTTTGCTGGTTTTATTCCTCTCCGGCTGCGCATACTCTGGAAGTACACAGGATGCAAAACAGGATGCACATCAAATGGTTAAAGGATTGTTAAACACAGTAAATCGCAGGCTGTCGCATGATGACGCCGGTAAACTCTTGTTACGACTTGCCGTCGGCGGCTTAATGCTTTTCCATGGAATCCATAAGCTGATAGATGGTGTGGATGGCATTAGCGGGATGCTGGCGGCGCAGGGATTGCCCGGGTTTATCGCCTACGGTGTGCTGGTGGGGGAAGTGGTCGCTCCCTGCTTGTTAATTCTCGGCGTCCTGACCCGCCCGGCGGCGTTGGTGCTGGCGTTCACCATGGTGGTGGCGTGGCTGATGGTCGGCTTAGATAAGACGTTTGCGCTTGATGCGGTGGGAGCGTGGGCCATTGAGAATCTGGTCTATTTCTTTGTTGGCGCACTGGCGATTGCGCTACTCGGCGCGGGGCGTTATTCGCTGGCCGGTCAGTCGGCCTGGCGGTAAAAATGCCTCATTCGTCCTGGGGCGTAAAGTCGATACTGTTGGCGATTTGCAATTTTTTCAGTCCGGGAAAGCGTTTATCTCATGTCGCCTGAGCGTTTGTTTATTGTCGCCAGGGATTTTCCCGGAGGCGGCGCATTGCGCCTTCTCCGGGCTACCAAATCGCACAGCGCTGTAGCCCCGGTAAGCGGTAGCGCCACCGGGGATTTTGACCTCAGGCGAGAACCAGATCGCTCTGCGGATGACAGGAGCAGGCCAGCACATAGCCGTCGGCGATTTCGGCGTCGGTCAGCGTCATGGTGCTGGTGACGCTGTACTTCCCGGAAACCACTTTGGTTTTGCAGCAGCCGCAGACGCCGGCGCGGCAGGCGACGGTCACCGGCACTTTATTGCTCTCCAGCGCGTCGAGCAGCGTGGTGCCCACCGGCGCGTAAAACTCGCGCGCCGGCTGCAGTTTAGTAAATTTCAGCCCGCTGGTGGCGGCCTCAGCCACCGGGGTGAAGAATTTTTCCTTAAAGAAGCGGGTGACGTCCAGGGCGGCAACATCCTGCTCGACCTTCTCCATATAAGGCGCCGGGCCGCAGGTCATCACGGTGCGGCTGGCTAAATCCGGCACGCTCTGCAGCAGCTCCCGGGTCAGACGGCCGGCGACAAAACCGTGCGTCGCGTTGTGCTCCGCTACCAGGGTGACCGGGTAGTTGCGCCACTCTTCGGCAAAGATTACATCTTCCGGCGAACGCACGTTATAAATCACCTGTACGTCGGCCTGCGGTCGATACTTAGCCAGCCAGCGGCGCATCGCCATGATCGGTGTCACGCCGCAACCGGCGGCCAGCAGCAGGAATTTATCTTCCGCTTTATCGTCGCAGGTAAACTCGCCCATCGCATCGGACAGCCAAAGGTAATCGCCGCGTTTGACCTCGCGGGTCAACCACTGCGAACCCGTACCCTCGTCAATACGGCGAACGGTCAGCGTAATGTATTCGCTGACCCCCGGCGTCGAGGAGAGGGTATAGGCGCGCAGCGTTTCCGCCGAGTTACGCACGCTAACCAGAGCGTACTGGCCAGCGCGGTACGGATAGTAATCGTGGCACAGCAGCGAAAGGGTCCACACGTCCGGGGTTTCCTGGTGAATGTGGTGAACCTGCATCCGCCACGGGCACTGGGAGGTTGGCATAGTCATCAGGGACTCCTTAAGCGCTCAGCAGCTGCTGCATATCTTGTTCCACGGTGGTCACGGAACGCAGACCAAACTTCTCATTGAGGACCGCCAGCAGATCCGGGGTGAAGAAACCAGGCGCCGTCGGACCGGTGACGATGTTTTTCACACCCAGCGACAGCAGCGTCAGCAGGATGACGATCGCTTTCTGTTCGAACCAGGAGAGCACCAGCGACAGCGGCAGATCGTTGACGCCACAGCCCAGTTTCTCCGCCAGCGTGACCGCCAGAATAATCGCCGAGTAAGCGTCATTACACTGCCCGGCGTCGACCAGGCGCGGCAGCCCTTCGATATCGCCAAAGTCCAGTTTGTTGAAGCGGTATTTACCACAGGCCAGGGTCAGGATCAGGCAGTCATCCGGCACGCTGGTGGCGAAATCGGTGAAGTAGTTACGCTCCCCGCGGGCGCCGTCGCAGCCGCCGACGAGGAAAATATGGCGCAGTTTTTCACGACTGACCAGATCGATCAGCGTATCCGCCGCGCCAAGCAGGGTCTGACGGCCAAAGCCGACGGTGATCAGATGCGGGATTTCGCTGTACGGGAAGCCCGCCATCTGCTGCGCCTGGGCAATGACCGGGGAGAAGTCTTCGCCTTCCAGATGGTTCACACCCGGCCAGCCGACGATGCTGCGAGTCCAGATGCGATCGTCGTAGGCGCCGACGGTCGGGTCGATGATGCAGTTAGAGGTCATCACGATGGGGCCCGGGAAGCGGGCGAACTCCACCTGCTGGTTTTGCCAGCCGCTGCCGTAGTTGCCAATCAGATGTTTGAATTTACGCAGCTCCGGATAGCCGTGAGCCGGCAGCATTTCGCCATGAGTATAGACGTTGACGCCGGTGCCTTCCGTCTGCTCCAGCAGGTTATACAGATCCTTCAGATCGTGGCCGGAGATCAGGATGCACTTCCCTTCGGTGGCTTTAACGTTGACCTGAGTCGGCGTCGGATGGCCGTATTTGGTCGTTTCACCGGCGTCGAGGATGCTCATCACTTTGAAGTTCATCTGGCCGATTTCCATCGAACATTCGAGCAGCGCATTCATATCCGCAGGCCAGGTGCCCAGCCATGCCATGATTTTATGGTACTGGGCATAGATAGCGTTGTCGTACTGGCCGAGCACGTGGGCGTGCTCCATATAGGCCGCCGCACCCTTCAGACCGTACAGGCACAGCAGGCGCAGACCGAGAATATTTTCGCCGATGGCGGCTTTATCTTTATTCGGGGTATAGTCCGCCGCCTGACGCTGCAGCTCGCCCAGATCGTCGCTGACCAGCTGCAGGTCGGCGACCGGGCTGTCGACCGCGGCGCTGGCATCGATCGCCAGGCATTGCGCTTTCAGCGCCTCACGCAAGGCAATTGCCTGGCGGGCGTAGCCGACGATGCGCGGGGAATCGAAGTTAACGTTAGTCAGGGTGGAGAAGAAGGCGCGAGGGGCAAAGCTGTCGACCTGATGATCGATAATGCCATATTCGCGCGCTTTAAGCGCCCAGGCGGACAGGCCTTGCAGTGACGCAATCAGCAGATCCTGCAGGTCCGAGGTTTCCGCTGTTTTACCGCACATCCCCTGCGCGTAAGAGCAGCCGTTGCCGGCTGGGGTACGAATGGTTTGTTCACATTGCACACAAAACATGGTCACACCTTTAAAGTTATATTTGATATACATGTTTAAGGTTATGCCGCGCGGCAACGGGTGAAAAGGTATTTCTAAGACAACTTAAAGGGAGATTGATTTAGCGCAAATTTGGCGGCAGGAGGGCTGCCGCCAGCGGGTGCTCAGGCGGTAAAAAAGGCGATCAGGATCGGGACCAGCAAACTAAGCAGAAAACCGTGCACGATGGCGGCAGGGACGATTTCGACGCCGCCGGAACGCTGCAGTACCGGTAAGGTGAAGTCCATCGAGGTGGCGCCGCATAGCCCCAGCGCCGTGGAGCGGCTGCGGCGAATAAGGCCCGGAATTAACATGATGGCCAGCAGCTCGCGACAGAGATCGTTAAAGAACGCCGCGCTACCGATGACCGGGCCAAAGGATTCGGTGAGTAAAATACCGGAGAGCGAATACCAGCCGAAACCGCTGGCCATTGCCAGACCGGTCTTTAACGGCAGACCGAGAATAAAGGCGTTAAGTATCCCGCCGAGTAATGAACTGGCCGTAACCACCACGGCGACGATCATTCCCCGGCGGTTAAGGACTATTTGTCGCAGACTCATTCCATTATTGCGTAATTGGATACCAACGAGGAACAGGAGAAAAATCAACGTATATTCGCTGGCTTCTGTCGCGTGCTGTAAAAAAGGCAGTCTGGTCAGACCGAGCAGAAAACCGAGCACGACCACACCGCACAGCTGCAGCGATTCCAGGGCCATGGCCAGGCGCGAGGGTAATTTCTCCTGACGATGCTGACTGTGCCATGGCATTTTACTTTCCAGCCACAGCAGTGCGGCGATATTACACAGTAAAATGATAACCACGCTCACCGCGGCGTAATGCAATATTGCCAGCAGGTTGCTGGCCAGATTGTCGAGGAACGCCAGGCTGATACCCATAAAAAAAAGGATTACATAGACAATCCAGCTGAGCATGCGGTTTATCAGCTTTAGCGCGGAGGAGTGACGAAGAGGCAGTAAATAGCCGACGACCAGCGGCAACAGAATAATAAAGAGTCCCGAAAACATGAACGATGCAGCCCTTGCATGATGAGAATAGCGCCCATGACACTACCCAAATCACCGGGCCGAGTAAAGCTGTCGCCAGAAAGAAAAAGCCCGGAGACCCGGGCTTTGAAAAGCGTTAATCGCGTTTTTCCAGCAGGGTGCGATACAGCACGCCGCCGAGGATCCCACCGACGATTGGCATGACCCAGAACAGCCACAGCTGCTGCAGCGCCCAGCCGCCCTGGAAAATTGCCACCGCGGTGCTGCGCGCCGGGTTGACCGAGGTATTGGTGACTGGAATGCTGATCAAATGGATGAGGGTCAGCGCCAGGCCGATGGCGATGGGGGCAAAGCCCGCCGGCGCATGTTTATCGGTCGCGCCATGAATAACCAGCAGGAAGCCGCAGGTCAGGACAATTTCAATGACGATAGCCGACAGCATGGAGAAGCCGCCCGGGGAGTGTTCGCCATAGCCGTTGGAGGCAAAGCCGCTGGCGGCGGCATCAAAGCCGGCTTTACCGCTGGCAACCACGTACAGCACCGCCGCGGCAATAATTCCGCCGACCACCTGAGCGATAATATAGCCAATGACCTCTTTTGCCGGAAAACGGCCGCCGGCCCACAGGCCTAAGGTGACCGCCGGGTTGAAATGCCCCCCGGAAATATGGCCGACCGCAAACGCCATGGTTAATACCGTTAAGCCAAATGCCAGCGCGACGCCGGCAAAACCAATACCCAGCTCGGGGAAAGCCGCGGCGAGCACGGCGCTACCGCAGCCGCCAAATACAAGCCAGAAGGTGCCGAAGCATTCGGCTGCTAATTTTCTGAACATAACCACCTCAATTAAATTGTTTACGCGCACGAGCGGACCGTGCCGGTCTTTATTTATCGTGATAAGGGATGACGATAAAAATAAAGCGGCGTTATTCTAGAGATAATCGCCATCCCGGAGCCAGTTAAATATATTGATATTATTTGATTTAGGGCAAGGTGAGTGGATTCCTTTTGCCAGTTTAGCCTTTCCTTTATCCATGGAAGATTATCAATAGTGTAGATCATAACGCCTGAAATAAAACTATTTTGTTTGATGAATAATCAACGGCCGGTAATAGGCGATAAGTGAGTAATTTTATGAATATATTTAATCCGCTGAATATGAGCCACGGATGCGATTAAGCAGAGTGTCATCTTGCCTCCGCCCTCGCTATACTGTTGATTACTGAAGGAGAGTGGTGGTGTAGCGGAGGGGATATGCTTCTTGAGCGCGTAGAAATCGTCGGTTTTCGCGGTATCAATCGTTTGTCGTTGATGCTGGAGCAAAATAACGTCCTGATCGGGGAGAACGCGTGGGGGAAGTCCAGTCTGCTTGATGCGCTGACCCTGCTTTTGTCGCCGGAGTTCGATCTTTATCACTTTGTTCGCGATGATTTCTGGTTTCCCCCGGGCGACATCCAGGGGCGCGAACACCATTTGCATATTATCCTGACCTTCCGCGAAACGGAGCCAGGCCGCCATCGGGTCCGGCGTTTCCGTCCGCTTCAGCGCTGCTGGGTGCCATGCGATGACGGGTATCACCGGGTGTTCTATCGCCTGGAGGGCGAGCTCGCCGAAGATGACAGCGTGATGACCCTGCGGAGCTTTATCGATGGTGAAGGCGAAGCGTTGGTGCTGGAGGAGATTGATGAGCTGGCCCGACACCTGGTGCGTTTGATGCCGGTGCTGCGCCTGCGCGATGCGCGCTTTATGCGCCGCATCCATAACGGGACGGTACCGCACTCGCCGCAGATAGAGATCACCGCCCGTCAGCTGGATTTTCTCTCCCGCGAACTGGTCAGCCATCCGCAAAATTTATCGGACGGTCAGATCCGTCAGGGGCTATCGGCCATGGTGCAACTGCTTGAGCATTACTTTGCCGAGCAAAGCAGCGCTCAGACGCGGCATCGCCTGATGCGGCGGCGCTCCCATGATGAACAGCGCAGTTGGCGTTATCTGGATATTATCAACCGGATGATCGACAAGCCCGGCGGGCGCAGCCATCGGGTGATCCTGCTGGGGCTGTTTGCCACCCTCCTGCAGGCGAAAGGGACGGTGCGCCTCGATCGCGACGCGCGACCGCTGCTGTTGATTGAAGATCCCGAGACCCGTCTGCATCCGATCATGCTTTCCGTCGCCTGGCACCTGCTGAATTTGTTGCCGCTGCAGCGTGTGACCACCACCAACTCCGGAGAGCTGCTGTCCCTGACGCCGGTAGAGCAGGTCTGCCGGCTGGTGCGTGAGTCGACGCGGGTATCGGCGTGGCGGTTGGGGCCGGGTGGAATGAATGCCGAAGAGAGCCGGCGCATTGCTTTTCACATCCGCTTCAATCGCGCCTCATCGCTCTTCGCCCGCTGCTGGTTGCTGGTGGAGGGAGAGACGGAAACCTGGGTTATCAACGAACTGGCCCGGCAGTGCGGTCATCATTTTGATGCTGAAGGGGTTAAGGTGATCGAGTTCGCCCAGTCCGGCCTGAAGCCATTGATCAAGTTTGCCCGCCGGATGGGGATCCAGTGGCACGTGCTGGTGGACGGCGATGAGGCGGGGAAAAAATATGCCGCGACGGTACGAGGTCTGCTTAATAACGATCGCGAGCTGGAGCGCGACCATCTGACCAGTCTGCCGGCGCTGGATATGGAACACTTTATGTATCGTCAGGGATTTGATGACGTTTATCATCGGGTGGCGCAGATTCCCGATAATGTCCCGATGAATATGCGGCGGGTGATCACCAAAGCCATCCATCGCTCATCCAAGCCGGACCTGGCGATTGAGGTGGCGATGGAGGCCGGCCGCCGTGGCGTGGACGCTGTGCCGACGCTGCTGAAGAAAATGTTCTCACGGGTGCTGTGGCTAGCCCGCGGTCGTGCCGATTAATCTCACCGCCGTCGTCATTTACGGCGGCACAAAGCTCTCCGGCAGCTAAACAAAACCTCATTGACGCGAAAAATGGGTGTCCTGTTGCCAACGGGTTTCGATAGAATCACCGCCTGGAGCGGCAGGGAAACAGCAGGAATCGGAATATGAAAGTGAAGGGAAAACGCAGGACCGTCTGGTGGCTGTTGGCGATCGTTGTGCTGGGGCTGGCTATCTGGGGATGGCGGATCCTCAATGCGCCGCTGCCGAGCTACCAGACGCTGGTAGTTCGCAAAGGGGATCTCCAGCAGAGCGTGCTGGCCACCGGCAAACTGGATGCCCTGCGAAAAGTTGACGTCGGCGCCCAGGTCAGCGGACAGCTGAAAACGCTGCACGTCAATATTGGCGATAAGGTTAAAAAGGATCAGTTGCTGGGGGTTATCGATCCGGAGCAGGCGCAAAACCAGATTAAAGAGGTGGAAGCGACGCTCATGGAGCTGCGCGCCCAGCTCAATCAGGCGCGCGCGGAGAGCAAACTGGCGCAAGTGACTCTGGCCCGTCAGCAGCAGCTGGCGCAGCGCCAGCTGGTCTCGCGGCAGGACCTTGATACCGCGGCCACCGATTTGGCGGTGAAACAGGCGCAGATCGGCACTATTGAAGCGCAAATAAAGCGTAACCAGGCGACGCTCGATACGGCGAAGACCAACCTCGATTACACGCGGATCCTGGCGCCGATGGCCGGCGAAGTGACGCAAATTACCACCCTGCAGGGACAGACAGTGATCGCCGCCCAGCAGGCGCCTAACATTCTGACGCTGGCGGATCTCAGCACCATGCTGGTTAAAGCGCAGGTCTCTGAGGCGGATGTCATCCACCTCAGACCTGGGCAAAAAGCGTGGTTTACCGTGCTGGGCGACCCGCTTACCCGTTATGAAGGTAAACTGAAAGACATTCTGCCGACGCCGGAAAAAGTGAATGACGCCATCTTCTATTATGCCCGCTTCGAGGTACCGAACCCGCAGGGGATCCTGCGCCTCGACATGACCGCGCAAGTGCACATTCAGCTGGCTGAGGTGAAGAACGTGATTACTATCCCGCTGAGCGCCCTGGGCGACGCGGTAGGCGATAACCGCTACCACGTTCGACTGTTGCGCACCGGTGAGGTCAAAGAGCGTGAGGTTATCATTGGCGCCCGCAATGATACCGACGTCGCAGTGGTGCAAGGTCTGGAAGAGGGCGACGAAGTGATCGTCGGCGAGAGCGCGAGCGGGGCGGCAAAATGACGGCGCTGCTTGAGCTGCGAGATATACGTCGCAGCTATCCTTCCGGCGACGGCAGCGTTGAGGTCCTGAAGGGGATCACTCTCAGCATCCATGCGGGTGAGATGGTGGCGATCGTCGGGGCCTCCGGCTCGGGAAAATCGACGCTGATGAATATCCTTGGCTGCCTCGACAAACCCACCAGCGGCACCTATCGGGTGGCGGGAACCGATATCGCGCAGCTGGATGGAGATGCGCTGGCCCGTCTGCGGCGGGAACACTTTGGCTTTATCTTTCAACGCTACCATTTGCTGTCCCATCTGACCGCCGCGCAGAATGTCGAAGTGCCGGCGGTGTATGCCGGCAGTGAACGGCGCGCGCGCCTGGCGCGCGCTCATGAGCTGCTGGTGCGGCTGGGGCTGGGCGAGCGCGCCGACTATCAACCGTCACAGTTGTCCGGCGGTCAGCAGCAGCGGGTCAGTATCGCCCGCGCCCTGATGAATGGCGGGGAGGTGATCCTCGCTGATGAACCGACCGGCGCGCTGGACAGCCATTCCGGCGAAGAGGTAATGGCGATCCTGCACCAGCTAAAAGCGCAGGGGCACACGGTCATCATTGTGACCCACGATCCGCAGGTCGCCGCTCAGGCGGAGCGGATCGTCGAGATCCGCGATGGCGAGATCGTCCGCAACCCGCCCGCCAGCCGCCAGGGCGGCGGACTGCGCGCCCGTCCGCAGGCGGAGCCTTCGGCGTGGCGTCAGTTTACCAGCGGCTTTCGCGAAGCGCTGGTGATGGCCTGGCGAGCGATGGCGGCGAATAAAATGCGTACCCTGCTGACCATGCTCGGCATTATTATCGGTATTGCCTCGGTGGTGTCGATCGTGGTGGTGGGGGATGCCGCCAAGCAGATGGTGCTGGCGGATATTCGCGCCATCGGCACCAATACCATTGATGTGTATCCTGGTAAGGATTTTGGCGACGACGACCCGCGCTATCAGCAGGCGCTGAAGTATGACGATTTGCTGGCGATCCAGAAGCAGCCGTGGGTGCGCTCCGCCACGCCGGCGGTTTCAAAAAGCCTGCGCCTGCGCGCCAACAATATTGACGTTGCCGCCAGCGCGGAGGGGGTCGGTCCACAGTATTTTAATGTCTACGGCATGACCTTTAGCGAAGGCAATACCTTCAATGAACTGCAGCTCAACAGTCGGGCACAGGTGGTAGTGCTCGACAGCAATACCCGTCGGCAGCTGTTTCCCAATAAAGCGAAAGTGGTGGGAGAGGTGATTCTGGTGGGCAATATGCCGGCCACGGTGATTGGCGTTGCGGATGAAAAACAGTCGATGTTCGGCAGCAGCAAAATTCTCCGCGTCTGGTTGCCCTACACCACCATGGCGGGAAGAGTAATGGGCCAGTCGTGGCTGAACTCCATCACTGTGCGCGTTCATGAAGGCTACGACAGTGAAACCGCAGAGAAACAGCTGCTGCGTCTGCTGGAGCTGCGGCATGGTAAAAAAGATGTATTCACCTGGAATATGGACAGCGTCTTGAAAACCGCCGAAAGGACCACACATACCTTACAGCTGTTCCTGACATTGGTGGCGGTGATTGCCCTGGTGGTCGGCGGGATTGGCGTAATGAATATTATGCTGGTGTCGGTGACCGAACGAACCCGGGAGATCGGCATCCGCATGGCGGTTGGCGCCCGGGCCAGCGATGTGCTGCAGCAGTTTCTCATTGAAGCGGTGCTGGTTTGCCTGGTCGGTGGCGCGCTGGGCGTAGCATTGTCGCTGATGATCGCCTTTATTTTACAGCTGTTTCTCCCCGGCTGGGAGATTGGTTTTTCTCCGCTGGCGCTGCTGACGGCGTTTCTCTGTTCGACGCTGACCGGGGTGCTGTTTGGTTGGCTGCCTGCGCGCAACGCGGCGCGGCTCGATCCGGTGGATGCCCTGGCGCGAGAATAGGCGGGGCGAGAAATAAAAATGCCAGTCAGAAGGACTGGCATTTTATTAGCAGGATGTACACAATGAAGCAAAAGAGTTATGCAGCCGTTTCCGCTTCCACAGGGACGATCACGCTGGCGTGATTGCCTTTTGGCCCCTGGTGAACATCAAACCGAACGGCTTGTCCGGCTTTTAGCGTTCTGTAACCATCCATCTGGATGGTGGAGTAATGGGCGAAAATGTCTTCGCCGCCGCCCTCAGGGCAGATAAAACCGAACCCTTTGGCATTGTTGAACCACTTAACAGTACCCATTTCCATACTTCGACATCCTTCGTAAATCTTTATTAGTAAGATGGAATGAACCGGTGGTGGAGTGACGAGTTGTTCAATTGCTCGCCAACTCTCGCCACTACAATTTAGAGAAATACGAAAACGCGTCAAGCGATTGAGGAGGGGGAACGGCGAAAAATGCGTCAAAATTTGAAGCAGTTAACGCTATTGCCGGGGAATGTGACAGCCGTCGCGGATAGAAGCGATAGATGATAGTTATCTATGATCTATTGTAGATTTGTGATGAGCATAACCTCTGGTCATCGACAGGCCTCCGCCTGTTGGCAACAGCAACCGATGATGAACACTGACGATGAGTAAGAGAGATTGGCTGGACTTCGAGCACCTGGTTGACGACGAAGTTCGTGATGCGATTAAACCGCCATCTATGTATAAAGTGATATTGGTCAATGATGACTACACTCCGATGGAGTTTGTTATTGACGTGTTACAAAAATTCTTTTCTTATGATGTTGAACGTGCAACGCAACTGATGCTCACGGTTCACTATGAAGGTAAGGCGATTTGTGGCGTGTTTACCGCGGAAGTGGCGGAGACCAAAGTCGCTATGGTGAATCAGTACGCGAGGGAGAACGAGCATCCATTGCTGTGTACGCTGGAAAAAGCCTGAATACAGGCATGAAAATTGGGGGAGGTGCCTATGCTCAATCAAGAACTGGAACTCAGTTTAAATATGGCTTTCGCCAGAGCGCGCGAGCACCGTCATGAGTTTATGACCGTCGAGCACTTG
>OGGM01000094.1_pt1 | contig 90215 bp, 88 predicted proteins | sample 1571251 | NCBI WGS metagenome assembly OGGM01 (sample SAMEA2582076, study PRJEB24529) | metagenome | biome: Human gut stool | place: China | collected 2011 | reverse complement strand
AAGTCAGCACCTATTCGGTGCTGACCCCAACATTTATTATAGAACCAAAAAACAGGGAGACATAAGTCTCCCTGTTTTTTTATTACAATACGTGTACGACCACATCTCTGCGACCGAAATTCAATGCGTCGGAAACGGAATCCATAGCCAAATCGATTCGATTTCCCACAATACCTCCGCCCGTATCGGCAGCAACGGCATATCCGTATCCTTCAATATATAATTGACTTCCCAACGGAATTACATTGGGATCTACGGATACCATTCCGTATGCCAAAGGCTGTCCCGTTGCGGTATATCCGCTATTGCCGGGATCATCGGCAGTATAAGCAGTAGCTTCCATTACAATTGTATTATCGACAGGAATAGGTTGTCCGCTGGCAGTTGATAACGCATTCATCGTCTGCGTGCCGACAATACCGTCAGCCGTCAACCCATGATCCGCTTGGAACCGTTGTACAGCAGCCTGTGTACCGCTTCCAAACACACCATCCGCCCCGTCAGTCAAATATCCCGTGCCGATTAGCATATTCTGAACACTCGCAACGCGTGTGCCTGTCATTCCTAAAGAAACATTAGCCATTACGATGGCTGATAAAGATAAGGTAAAAATAAGAGTAAGTAAAAGTATTGTGAATTTCTTCAAAAAACCACCTCGATTAAACAGTAAGCTCTGCTTACGGAGAGTATAGCAAAAAAAGATGGTTAAGTCAAAATTCTACAGTTTTATACATAACTATTGATATTTTTATACCTTTTTGTAATGGTCGATCAACTATTTTCTCATGCATTTTCGCCGTTTTTCTAATGTTTTTTCCCTTATCTTGTATAGCCTTTTAATTATTATACAATTTCTTCTTCTGCCAAGCAACGTACCGCCTCAGCCGATTGCGGAGAATCCGTTAATATATAAATATAATCTCCCGCCTGTATTACAGCCCGACTGTCAGGAATAATTTCCCCGTCGCCTCGCTTAATATCCACCAAAGCTACCCGTTCCGGCCATTCAACGGACGTTACTTTTTTACCGTCCAAGCGACTGCCGCCGATAACAGCAAACTCTATGATATTGCGCTGATTCTCATGAGTTCCGACTTTATTCCCCGTTTTCAGGAGTCGTTCAAGCAAGGTATCATAAATAGGCTTGCCTCCACAAAGCTTGGCTGTTACCAAAGCAATCAAAGAGGCCATGCATAATACCAGCAAATGCTCATATGAACCGGTCATTTCCATAATCAGAACGGTCCCCGTTATGGGAGAGTGCACAGAAGCCGTAAAAAATGCAGCCATGGAAATAATGACAATATTTGATAAGTAAGCTTCTTCTACCAGTCCGATTTGAATGAACCCGATGCCGATTACACTCCCCGTTAAGGCTCCGATAACCAGGATTGGAAGGAAAAATCCCCCGGGAACTCCGCTACCGTAGCTGACTAACGTAAATAAAAACTTTCCGACCAACAGAATCCCGAAAAGTTGCAATGATAAAGGCATACTATGCAGTGAATTAATTAAATCATTACCGCCACCCAAAACCTGCGGCAGCACATAACCCAAAATTCCGGCAGTAAACAACGCGAATGCAACAGGCATCCAAGGTTTCCTGAATACGGGCAATTCATAAAACTTTCGCGATGCCAATAATCCCTTATTAAATACCAATCCGCACAACCCCAAGATAAGTCCTAGGATAACAGCTAACCACGTGTATTCAACGGGAAAGGTCGGTAACATTCCGAACTGAAATACCGACTGTCCCCCAAACATAAATCGACATAAAACGGCGGAAATCAAGGCTGCCGCCATAGCCGGGGCCAAAACTACGCCGGAAAAATTGCGGTGCAGTTCTTCCAAGGCAAAGAGTACTCCCGCTAAAGGGGCATTAAAAGCCATTGCCAGACCAGCACTGGCCCCCGCTGTGATTAGATACCGTTCTTCCATACGCGTGCGCCCCATAGTCTCACTAATCCCTTGAGCCGCCACGGCTCCCAACTGAATGGACGGCCCTTCACGTCCCAGTGACAAGCCCAAGCCGATTCCCAAAATTCCGCTAAACAACTTTACCCACAAAATCCTCCACCAACGCATGTGCAAAGCACAGGCAATTGCCCCTTTTACTTGCGGTATGCCGCTTCCTGCCGCATCAGGTTCATAAGCAACACAGCGCCACAAAACATATCCGACCGCGGCAAGTGCTGCAAACCATAGAAGGTTTACCCATAAATCCGATTGTATTAATATAGTATATATATATTCTCGTAATAAAGACCCTTTTTCCAGAGCAAAGCGAAAAAAACCGGCCGTCAAGCCGGCGAATACTCCTACCATAGCCCCTTCGGCAAAAAGCCGCAGACGAAACCGCGGCCACGTGTTTAATTGACGAATTGTCGGAATCAATTGACCCGAAATATGCATAATATCCTCCCGAAAGTTATTCTCTTTGTATTATAGCACAAGCTGATTCGTCTATCTGCAATTGACAAGGTTCGCTTTATCGTGTTACCTATAAATGAACAATAATGGAGGTTACTATGGCGCAAAATATATTAGTCATCGCTTGCGGCGGCGGTCTTGGAGCCGCACTGCGTTTTTTAGTTTCTTTTTATGCAAATGAACACGGCGGCTTGCTTTTCCCGTACGGTACGGCTATCGTAAACATTGCGGGTTCCTTTATGATCGGTCTGTGTGCCGCATATTTTTCCGTACACGCCGATTTACCACCGACATTAAAACTCTTTGCCGTTACGGGAATCCTCGGGGGATTTACGACCTTTTCCACTTATAACCTCGAGCTTTTAATGCTTATTCGTACGGGCCACCTCTCTTATGCCTGTCTGTACGGATTGCTCAATGTCGGAGTTGCTTTCATCTGTTGTTTTATAGGTCTCATTGCGGGAGAATCCCTTTTTTAGTATTTTTAAAGGATTTTTCAGACTGACGACGAATCTTATATATAACCATAATTAAGCATCGGACTGTCCGATGCCGGAGGTGTTTCCTATGACCGCAACTTCTGTTACCTTTTCCATTCGAACGGCAGTTCGCAAAGTTATGCCGTATATGATGGAAATGAGAGAATATTTTCATGCTCGTCCTGAAACGAGCGGCAATGAATTCGATACATGTAAAACTATTTTTCGCGAACTAAGCCTTCTGGGTGCCGAAGACATCCGCATCATTGCCGGCACGGGGGTAACTGCCCTAATTCGTGGAGCGCTTCCCGGTCCTACCGTACTATTACGCGCCAAAACAGATGCCGTCGCCTTGGATGAAAATAATGATTTACCCTATGCATCCCTGGTTTCCGGCGTCATGCATGCGTCGGGTCATGACGGACTTATTGCCAACCTGTTAGGCTTGGCTAAAATACTGACATCCCATAACGACCAGTTGCATGGCACCGTTCGCCTGGTTTTCGAACCCAATACGGAAACCGGAGGTTGCCTCGACAAAATGATTGACAGCGGTATTTTGTCAAATCCGTCTGTCGATTACGTCTTGGATATGCAATTGGACGGATCCTTAAAAGGAGGCTGTCTAGGCCTTGCAACGGGGCCGCTCTTTGCATCCCGCGACGATTTCCGTCTGGCTATACACGGAAAAAGCGGTCGTCCTTATGCCGTCTCAACAGATGAAAACGCCTTTACAACAGCTATTAAATTCATGCACGAGGCCGTCACTCAGGTGGATGCTTTGCCGAACAACAAAGCATCTCTGTCTTTTTCTTTCGATTCGAATAGCGGTAATTTAACCGTACTCCCGGCTTGCATAAGCATTTCCGGCACCTTACGAACTTATGACTCACAAATCCGTGACAACCTCCTTCAGAAGTTGCATTCTCTGTATCCTAACGGACATTTGTCAGTCATTTCCCGATCGGATGCCGGAGAAAATGATGCACAACTATGCGAGCAGGCTTATCAAATTTGGACCGAATACGGAACTGATCGTTTCACTTGTCTTCCTATGAATCCCGGATTTCACTCTGACGATATCACTCGGCTTACCGCTAAATGCCCGACTCTCAGCGTTTTTGCCGGAATCAGCCGTGATACCCCCGTTTATGACGGCTCCCCCGACTTCATTTGGGATACGGTTATGCTTAAATATACCTGTGAAGCACTGGCGACCCTCGTGTATTATTTACCGCTCTATCGCTAATTCCTCTTTTGAAAGGCGTACCTATGGTCTTCTTATTTATTATCGAACACACAATGTTGCCTATCTTCGGCCTTACGGCACTAGGCTTTCTGTTGGATAAAAAACTTCATCTGGACGTACGAACGTTATCAAAGTTTTTAATGTACATCGTTATTCCGTCTTTCATTTTCACGAGTATTTACACTACGGACTTTCCTGCTACGAGTGTTCCTATTATTTTAACAGTCCTCTTTTTCTTGATACTGTCAGCCTTACTCGCTGAAGGGGTCGGTAAAGCCCGCGGCTACGATGCCGGTATGATTCGTGCCTGTCGCAATGCACTTATGTTTAATAACACGGGAAATCTGGGCGTATCTTTAATCTTACTGATTTTTTCACACCCCCCTTTTTTGGTGGACGGACAACCGGTTTACTTGGCCGAAGCCATGGTAGTACAGTTGGTCATTTATGTGATTCAAAGTGTTTTTCTTAATACCTTAGGATTGTACCAGGCAGCTCGCGGTAACCTGACTGTTCACGATACACTGAGTGTCATCTTTCGCATGCCGATGGTATATATGATCAGTGCCGCCCTGATTTGCCGCTGGGCCGAAATAGATGCGACTCAATTCTTTTTCTGGCCGGTTCTGGATATGGCCGGACACGCCTTGTTGCCCGTAGCTATGATTACCGTAGGAATTCAACTGTCCCAAAGCGGCATAGGCCGTTTCAATACAGACGTCTGCATTGCCGGTGTAATTAAACTCATTTTTTTACCTATACTGGGGCTTTGCACGGTTTACGCAGCTAACTGGATGGCTCCCGGCACCTTTTCGGCTGTCGGTTCCATGGTATTTCTCGTATATTGCTCTATCCCTACAGCAGTCAATACGGCTTTTTTCGCTATGGAATTTAACAATAACGGGGATTACGCCTTACAAACGGTTATGAATACGACTGCTTTCAGCGCCTTTACCATACCGATTGTTGTCTATTTAGGACATCTTCTTTTCGTCTAATATCTGAAATTCTTTACTGTGAAAGGACTCTTTCTCGTGAGCAAACATATTTCTATACTGGACTCGGCCAGAACCGTAGCCGTTTACACGGCTACGGCTGCAAGTCTATTAGCCGTGTACGCCGTACCGGCTATTTATTTTTTTCCGTTCGCTTCGTCAGAAACCACTTTTTGCACCTCTCTTTTCAGTCGTATAGGTATCGTCTTTTTCACCGTTTCTCTAAGTACACTTTTTTTTATCGGCGCCTATTGCTGTGCCGCTACCTTACACATTCATAATTTCACCTATTTTTTTCAGAAAAAGGGAATACGAATTGCTCTTCCGACCCTTGTCGCTTTTATCTTTTTAGTGCCTCTTCTTACCGTCCTCGCACATTTGTTTGATGCGGATAACGAACTCCCTTTTTTTTCGACGACGTTCATTTATAGCGCATACGCTCCCGGACCGTATACCTTTCTGGGTGTATTTCTTTTTCTTTTGCTGCTTTCCGCCTTGTTAAAAAATTTTTCATCGACCTTTTTCAGACATCGTTACAATACATCGTTTCAAAAAGTATTACTGACATCTACGTTCTTACATGTTGTAATCACCTTAATCCTCATATGCGGCATTAACATAAATCTCCGAACCGTCGAAATACTAACGACCCTCATCGGTTGGAGCATCTACTACGGTGCAGGTATACAAGCTTACCGCGCCCGTATTTTTGCAAACAATACCTTCAAACCGGCCTTTACTTGGGTCGTCGCTTTTATTATTTTTCTGAGCCTTTCTCTGACAGACTTTGCCGGCATGTATACACCTGTCTTCTTGACCCTTGCGGCCGGTACGGGTATACCCGCCTTTTTATACGTAGGTTCTCTGTTTTCTGTGTCTTGCGGTACAAAGCGTATATTGGCCCAACGAGCTTACGGCATCTCGTATACTGCCTATATCGTCGCACTTACCTTCCGTTCCTTACTCACCCCTTTCGACTTTCCTCTATGGCTATCCATGTGTCTCTCTCTTTTGGCTACGATTGCTTACCTTCGCTTTCTCGACGAACACCTATTAAGCCGCATCCCCTCATTTAAGGATCCGTAGTACAATTTGGCATTTGGCAAGGATTTCCGTCTATGCTATGATAAGACAATATTTTGAACACCAGCTATTTTACGCAGAGGAGAACTGTTTTGGATACATTATTGCAATTAATGGAGTCTTACGGTTATATTGCCATGTTTTTCGCCATGGCTGCCGAAAATGCCAATATTCCCATTCCCAGTGAAGTTATCTTGGGGTTTGCGGGCTTTTTAATTTCTCAGGGCGTCTTCGAGTTTATGCCTACGTTTATTATTGCCTGTCTGGCCGGAATCTTCGGCTCCGTTATAAGCTATTTTCTCGGCCTTTACGGAGGCCGTCCCTTATTGCTGAAATACGGCAAATACATCTTCTTTAATGAAAAGAAATTCCAGCTGACTGAACGTCTTTTTGATTCTTACGGAGGCATTGCAGTCCTCGTCTGCCGTTGCTTGCCCGGTGTTCGCACCTTTATTTCTTTCCCCGCCGGAGTAGCGCGCTACCCTTTCTTCAAATTCATCATTCTGACAACCGTCGGGACCATTCCTTGGACTTGGCTACTCGTTTGGGCCGGATCCGTTTTAGGCAGCCACTGGCGTGATCTTATTGAATATAATCACATCTTCCTCATTGCCCTGATTGTCTTGGCAGCTGTTATCGCTCTTGTTTTCTTCATTAAACGCAGAGGTAAATAACCGCTATGAAAATTTTTACCGCTTATATTCACGAGAATCGTTACGGGCTAGGTATCATCCTTTTGGCAGCAATTTTTTTGCTGCCTTTTTTAGGTGCCTTTCCCCTAATCGACCCGGACGAGCCCGTATACGGGCAAACGGCTCGTGAAATGCTGGCTGCCGGCGACTGGTTGTCACCTCGCATATACGGACAATTTTGGTATGACAAGCCGCCGTTATTCTACTGGTTGGAAATGATTTCCTACTCGCTCTTCGGCATCAGCGACTACACGTCTCGCTTACCGAGTGCCGTTATGGGAATCGCTACCGTTGCTACCGTTTATGTTCAAAGTCGAGCCGTTTTCAACAAACACATCGCATTCCGAGCTGCCCTTATACTGTTGACATCCGTCGGTTTTATTTACATAGCCAAGGCGGCCGTTACGGACATGACCCTCGTCTTCACTCTAACGTTCAGCATGTTTGCCTTCTACCGTAAACAATACTACCTCGCTTACTTCGGATGCGGACTGGCTTTGCTGGCCAAAGGCCCCGTAGGATACGCCTTCCCGGCATTGATCATGCTGCTTTATATCGCAGGTACTCGCCGTTGGTCTTTGCTGAAAGAGATGAAAATCCCTCAAGGTATTCTTCTGGCCTTTCTTGTCGGCCTGCCCTGGTACGTGTATATGTACATCGTACACGGTACAGACTTTACAAATGTTTTTATCGGTTATCATAACATTACACGCTTTGCTGCTCCGGAACATCCCGGGCAAAACAGCATCTTCTTTTTTATTCCCATCGTATTGGGTGGCCTCATGCCTTGGACAGGAGCCCTTTTTCAAGCACTTATTCGTTGCCTTCGCGGCAACGGCCCGTACCGTGACGGACTCCTCTTCTGTTTCATTTGGGCTACCTTTATCTTTATTTTCTTTTCTCTTTCTCAAACACAATTAGTCACGTATATATCTCCCCTCTTTCCGCCCCTGTCGGTTATCTTGGGTTGGTATACCTATGCCTTGAAGCGAAACGGCAAGCTCCCGCGTATCTGGTTGGCCGTCTCCTACATAGGCGGCGTCATCCTGCTGGCATGCAACGCCATCCCGCTGAATGAAAGTGCCCTGTTCTTTGCAACCCCCATCCTTTGGGCTTCCGTTTTACTGACCTTGGCCCTCATCATACCTGCCGCCTTTATGCACTTAAAAAGATGGCGTTCCGCCTTACTTTCGGCAGTAAGCTGTATGTTTGTATTTATGACTGTTGCCTTTGCCGGTATTTTGCCTCAATCGGCCGAATATATTTCCGGCAAGGCCATTGCCGAAGAGTATATCTCCTTAAATCATTCCGGTCCCGTATATATTGAAAAATTTCTTTGTCCCGCCTTGGCTTTTTACGGCAATACGACCGGTATATCCTGGGAATCTCAAAACGCTCCCGACTTTGCAACTCTATGCCGTGAGACCCCCGATATATATGTAATCATGCAGCAATCAACCTATAATAAATTATTGCGTACTCACACTGATTTAAGCAACTATAACATTATTGCAACTACACCGGGACAAGTAATTCTCGCCGGTAGGAGGTAACTCGTGAAATATGCTCGTCTTCTCATCCCGGTCTGTATCATTTCATTTCTTTTCCTTTCCATCGGCAACAGTCTGCTCGCCGTTACAGATCCGGTAGAATCCAACTACGCCTTAACGGCCAAAGAAATGGTACTTTCCGGGGACTGGCTATCCCCTCGAATTTACAACACATTTTGGTTTGATAAGCCCGTCTTCACTTACTGGGCACTTTGTGTATCTTACGCTCTCTTCGGCTTTTCCGACTTTGCCTCACGCCTTCCCTTCACGCTCTGCGGTGCCCTTTCCGTAACCATGCTGGCCTATTACGTAAAACGCCGCGGTAATGAGACCGCTACGGCAATCCTGGCCGCTACCATGACCGCTACCTCCCTATTGTTCTGGGTTATTACCCGTTCCGTCTTGACAGACCAGTTTCTTTTCTTATTCACGGAAATCTCTCTTTTCAGCTTGTACATAGGGCTTTCGGAAAATAATCGTCGCCATATCTATATTGCCTATGCAGCCGCTGCCGGTTCAGTCTTAACCAAGGGACCTGTCGGCATCGTCTTGCCCGGACTTATCATCCTCGTTTACATTGCCTGTGAACGCAAGACTGCTTACCTCAAACGACTTTTTCGCCCTGACGGCCTTTTCCTGTTTTTATTTCTTTGCTTACCGTGGTACGTTTATATGCACATCACTCACGGGCAAGCCTTTTGGGACGGATTGTTGGGCTTTAACAACGTCACACGGGCCGTCATTTCTGAACATCCCGAAGAAAATGTTTGGTACTACTATTTACTCGTCGTCCCTGTCGGACTTTTGCCTTGGACGGGGGTCGCCTTATATGGTATAAAAAAGGCTTTTCGCCGTACCGGCTTTTCGCTCTTTGCTACTCTCTGGGCCGGTATAACCGTCCTTTTCTACACGCTTTTAGCTACTAAATACCCGACGTACGCTTATATTGCGCACATTCCGCTCATGTGGTTTGCCGCTGTCGGAGCTGTTTACATTTACAAATCCAATCGGCGTATAATCCAATTCATAGCCGTAGGTCCTGCGTTCTTTTTCTGGATTCTCTTTTTCGGGAGTGCTTTGTTTGTTCGCGTCGACTATCTGCATCTGAGTTCTTTATGGCCCTTAATCGTCTTTATTCCTACAGCCATACTCATCATCTCGATCGCTTTGTATAAAAGGGCGTACCTCGCCGTATCTCCGCTCATTGCTATGGCTACAGCCGCCATTTACGTTCTGTTGACTTGGCAGGTTCTGGTTCCCTTTTACGAATATCGTTCAACAATACCGCTTGTCACAGCTTCTCGGAATCTAAAGGGGCACATATATTTTTTTGAAGAATACCGTACATCCTTTGAATATTATACGGGCCGTTCTGCCGTACTGATCACTCCTGCCGAATATGATGAAAGCGCTCGCCTCAAACGAGATTCAGTCTGGTCTCGCAAGCACCTATTCAAAACCGAAGAAAGTCACTCCTTCTCATCGCGTTTACAAGCCGGAGAAAATCTGACTCTCATCGTCCCGAAAAGCCGCACCGCCGATTTCGAAAAAAGCGAATTTAAAGACTTAATGACCCTCAAAGGGGTCTACGGAACCTTTTTTGTCTATACGCCGAGAGAGGAGATATTATGACCGTATCCTCATTCATTGATAATTTAAAATCTTATACCGGTGAGAACGTCTTCAATCCATGGCGAGACTACGATTCAAAGAGCGATATCGGCCCCGATGCACCGATGATTCGCCGTAACCAGTTAATTGAATTCTTAAAGCTCCGTTTAGCCCAAGCCCGATATATTCTTATTGCCGAGGCAGCCGGATACCAAGGTGGTCATTTTACGGGAATCGCATTAACCTGTGAACGTATGCTTTTAGGTCTGCATAAAAAAACGAATCCGAATCTGATTCTCGGCCATAAAGGTATTCGAACCAGTCGCCCCGACAGCCCTTATATGACCTCCGATGCACAACGAACAAGCGGAATGAACGAACCGACGGATACTTATGTATGGGGAGCTGTCGCAGACAACGGTTTAAATCCGTGCGAAGTCCTGCTTTGGAACATTTTTCCTTTTCACCCGTACAAAGAAGGCATTTTGTTCTCCAATCGGACACCGACAACTCAAGAGCTTACGATTGGCCTCACCTATACCAAAGAACTCTTGGCTCTTTGCCCTTCGTCAGTTCGTATCGGAGCTATCGGTCGCAAATCAGCGGAAACCCTGTCTTCAGCCGGTATAACGGCTACAGCCATTCGGCATCCGGCTAATGGCGGCGGCAGCCGTTTTCAACGCGAATTTACTCAATGGGTAATTGCTTACCCGTAACAACTTCTCTTCGTAGATGTTAAATACATGAAAAAGGTGACAAAGGATACGACTTTCCGTCGTATCCTTTGTTTTCAAATGACTCAGCTCTATTATTTTTTAAAAGCACTGTATATAATAAATACATACATTCTTAGTTATATAAGGAGGATCTCATGCTTATAGATGATGCAGGCGGTCTTGTTTTCAGACCTCCCAGCGAAGCTCGCAGTTTTATTTTACGGGTTACTATCGGTTGTTCCCATAATGCCTGCACGTTTTGCACCATGTATAAAGACTCTCGCTTCCGTATTCGCCCCCTTGAAGAAATAGACGGTATTATAAATCGTGCTGCAACAGCGATGCCCTATACTCGCAGAATTTTTCTTGCCGACGGCGATGCTCTCGTCTTACCGACAGACTCTTTGTTGCAAATTCTCAACAAATGCCGTACCGCATTCCCGTATTTGACTCGTGTCGGCGCCTATGCCACTGCAGCTGATATTAACAGAAAATCGGTAGAAGAATTAAAAACGTTGAAAGAACACGGCTTAAAAATTATTTACATAGGCATCGAAAGCGGCAGTGATAAAGTCTTATCACTCATCAACAAAGGAGTCACAGCTCATGAAACGCGCCTGGCCTGTCACAAGGTGTTAGAGGCGGGCATGAAACTTTCCGCCATGATTTTGTTAGGACTGGGAGGCCAAGAATATACAAAAGAACATGCAACTGAAACAGCATCCCTCATCTCGGATGTGAATCCGACCATGCTCAGTGCCTTAACACTCATGATTCCTCGCACGGCCCCTTTATCTATCGATGTCGGAGCCGGACGATTTACTCCCTTAACAGCCCGCGGTTTTCTTGACGAGCTGGAAGCCGTTTTACAACAAACAACAATGACTTCCCCTTGTATTTTCCGCAGCAATCATGTTTCCAACCTCTTTGCCCTCGCCGGCACGTTGCCCCAAGATAAAAGTGCTCTTTTATCTGAGCTAAGTTTATACAAACCGCAACTGGATAATACGGTACCTCTCCTCAATGATACCGGTGGTTTTTAATTAATATACTCATGAAAGGATATATTATGAAAAAAGTATTCGTTCTGTTACTTCTAATCCAAGTCATCTGTCTTACATCTTTGGCAGCTGATACGGCAACTTTTGACGGTAGTCGGAACGTACTGATTTGCCGTACGACACAAGATAATTATGCGTCTCATTACTTAAATAAAGGTATCAGGGAGCCCTTTCGGATTCCTTGGTGGAATGTTATAAACGCCGATGAAATTCTTTCTTCGTCCGACATTACGGAAGCGAATCTGGCCGAATTGGCTACTCGCTATCAGGCGGACCTCGTCATCGTTCCCTTTGTCAACCATTGGTACTTCAGACAGTTTCAAGGATTCTTCCCGTATAACGACGACTGGTATACGGAATACTCTTATCGCTTCAGTCTCTATGCTTACGATAAAGAAACTGCTTCCTTCCGTTCTTACACCGTAAACGGACAAGGAAGTAAAGAAGCCGTCGACTTGAATAATCCCGATGATATACTGAGACCGGCTGTAAAAAGACTTCTCGATGAATTCCCGTACAAACGAATTCCCAGAGATCGCCCTCACTCTTCAAGTTCGATAAACAAATCTCTTTCCGTATCTGCAACAAACGGCGGAGCCAAAATCTATAAATCTCTTGACGGCGCCGTATCCATTTAATCATTTCGGCATGATTCATTCAAAGGAGCCTCTATGGTATTAAGCGGAAAAAAACGTCCCTTATTACTTATACCTGTAATTATTATTCTCTTTACACTTTGGGTTCACTATACACGTATAACCTCAAGCGTACGCATCGGTGTCAGTCTAAACCTTTCCGAAACGGCTGACCCTGCCGAGTTACATATGGAACAGGGCATCGAGTTGGCCGCCGACATACTCAATGAAAAGGGCGGCATTAACGGTCGTCGTCTAGAAATTATGACACTGGATAATAAGGGAAATGAAAAAGGCAGTGAAATTGCGGCTGAAAACGCGGCTTTGCGCCATGCCGCAGCCTTAATCGGCCCTTTAGATTCAAAGCTGCTTTCTCCGACAGCCATCGTAGGCGAAAACAGAGACTTGCCCATCATTACTCCGGCATACGTCGATACTGATATGTGGACGGACACTTGTACAGGGATCCCTTACAATTACGTGTTTACCGCATCCCTCACCTCTGCGGAAGAAGGGCGTGCCATGGCAGCCTTCGCCTCTCAAAAACTACATAAATCCCGTATATTAGTTGTCTACGACGGAGATTCTCCCCGTTCTGCCGCTGCCGCCGAGGCCTTCTCCGCCACCGACAATATGGAAACTTTTTCAATGGACATGCATCAACATGGTACGGCCGATTTATGCAAATATTTGCTTACCGCCTCGTATGATGCCATCTATATGCCGCTTACAGGACGTCAAGCTGCTTCTTTTATAACGTTCTTGCGGCAAGCCGGCCGTTCTCCCGTTGTCTTGGGATCTTCTTTATGGAGTCATGACGGTTTGGAACAGTATCTGCCGCCTACTTATTTACAAAGTCTTTTTTATACGGAAGCATACGGAAATGACCCGACATATGAAGCAGGCGAAGAGTTTGCCGAACGCTATTATGCGAAGTACGGAATTTCTGCCGACTCATATGCCTCTTCAGGATTTGATGCTGTTATGTTGATCGCCGAAGCGGTTAAGCTTTCCGGGTCGACTGCTCCGGAGAATATACATAAAGCCTTATCCTCCATTTCCGACTATGCCGGTGCCGCGGGACCGACAACCGTACAAGGACGTCATATAACTCATCCCGCCTTTATTTTTACCTTCTGGCAGGGCAATCCGGCTTTATTGGATACGCAGTCGCCTTATAAACAATAAGGAGTATACTCTTTAAGTGCCTCTCGCCACCTACGCCACTCGGGCATCATTTGACTCAAATACGCGTAAAATCGTACCGAGTGATTGGACTCCAAAAAGTGACATAATTCATGTAAAACAACTTGATCCGTACAGGACAATGGTGCTATAACCAAATAGGTATTTAAAGTAATCAAACTTTTAGTCGGCATGCAAGACCCCCAACGAGAGCGCATGCGACGCAACTTCATCTGCGGATACGGAACGCCGTACGGAGCCGCCACAGGATACAAGCGTGCTAACACCTGTGGAAAAACGTGTTCCGCCGTTTCCTTTAACAAATTTCGGTAAAGGCTGACTCGTTCATCTCGGTTATCTTTTTCGTAAACGTACAGATATACTCCGTTTTCCGTTATACACGCATGATGACGACGGGTAGCGGGCTCAATGAACAACGGCATTTCCTTACCGAAAATATTCACACTCGTACCCTCTGCCAGAGTGAGCCTCCGCATAGATGCCTTTTCAATAAATAAGCGACGCTCTTGCAAAAACCGTTCTACTTCTTTTTTAGATACGAAGGGCGGCGATGATACATATAAACGTCCGTCCGGTCTGACGCGAAGATTTAGGGTTTTGATGGGTTTACGTCGCCATTCATATTCGTATACATTTTCACCGATGCGTAGAGTATCTGTTGTTTTCATGATAATTCTCCGTTCACCTCTTTAATATATTCACTATAAGAAGGGATTTTATGTTGGAATTTACGGCCATTGATTTTGAAACGGCCAACCGTTACGCCGACAGTGCCTGCTCCTTGGCAGCCGTAAGTATAGCCGGTCAGGCAGTGATGCATGAGGGATATACATTAATTAAGCCGCCGTTTAACCGCTTTGACGAGGACAATATTCGAATTCACGGAATTACTCCGCAAATGGTATCTGCCAAGCCGACCTTTGACGCTTTATGGCCGGATATACGTGAACGTCTGAATAAACGAATCCTTATTGCCCACTATGCGGTCTTCGATACACGCGTATTGCGTAGCTTAATTAAGCGTTATAATCTACCGGGACTGGATGCCTCTTATGCTTGTACCGTTGAAATTTCACGTAAGGTTTGGCCCGATCTTCCCAATCACAAACTGGATACGGTTGCCGACCATTTGGGCTTTACCTTTCGTCACCACCAAGCTTTAGACGATGCCCGTGCTTGTGCCCGAATCGTTTGTGCCGCAGCCGAGCGTACCGGGGCCTCATCCGTCGAGAATTTACTGACTCGTACGGGTCTGAAATTAAAGCATTTCTAGTATATTACTATATCACCTCAAGGAGGTTATTTACCATGAACATTGTCTTACTTGAATCCCTGGGAGTTACTCCCCAAACGCTACAATCTTATTCCAAAGAATTGGAAAGCCTCGGCCATACCTTCACCGCTTATGAACGAACAGATGATACGGCCACGTTGATTAAAGAAAGTGCCGATGCGGATATTCTAATAATAGCCAACATGCCTTTATCCGGCGAGGTCATTCGTTCCTGCAAACACTTGAAATATATTAATATAGCATTTACGGGAGTCGATCATGTAGACCTGAAAGCTGCTGAAGAAATGGGCGTTAAAGTCAGCAATGCTTCGGGATACTCAACGGTGGCCGTTGCTGAGCTTACCTTGGCAATGATGCTTGATTTACTTCGCAATGTACCGCAAATCGATGCCGCTTGCCGTCGGGGGCAAACGAAGGCCGGCCTGATCGGAGCCGAATTGGAAGGAAAGACAGTGGCCATCTTCGGTACAGGAGCTATCGGCACCAAAGTCGCTCAATTGGTGCACGCATTCGGAGCCCGCGTTATTGCTTATAACGGATTTTCCTCCAAATCCGATACGGAGCTCATTACATACTTGCCCTTAAAAGAACTCATGCAAGAGGCAGATATCGTCTCTCTCCACTGCCCCGTAACGGACCAGTCAAGGGGAATCATTAATAAAGAAAGTCTGTCCTATATGAAACCTACAGCCTACCTCATTAACGAAGCTCGCGGTCCGGTTGTGAATTCACAGGATTTGGCAGACGCGCTTAATAACGGCTCTATTGCCGGTGCCGCTATCGATGTCTTCGAAACGGAACCTCCCATTGACGTCAACCACCCCCTGCTTCACGCAAAAAATACTATAGTAACTCCTCATGCCGCTTTCGCTACCCATGAATCAATGAATAAACGAGCTCACATCGTATTTGAAAATATTCACACCTTCTTGGCAGGAAAACAGCAAAACATTATTCTCTAAAAGCTGAATGAAAACGGACCGCTATGCGGTCCGTTTTTTATATAAATTACTCTTTTTCTTTCAATCTCGTAAAAACCGTCTGCCTACTCAAATGCAGAATTTTAGCCACCTGACTTTGCGTATATCCTTGTGCCCTCAGATCATGAATTAGCGATTGTTGGAATAAGTGCTGAAGTTTTTTCATATCTAAATCGGGGAGCCCTTCTCCGTTTATGTCAATTGCTTCTTCAGGTGTATCAAATAAGTAGCCGTAGTCCCCTTTGTCTTCTTCCCCTAAAACATGATAACGCAATGCCACACTGTACAGTTCACGGATATTTCCCCACCAACGATGTCTTTGCAAAGCCTTTTTCAGAGCTTGCGGAATACACTCCTCACTATACGGATGTTTCGATATATTCTCCATAAACAAAGCAAACAGGTAAATTATATCAGACGGCCTGTCATCCAATGTCGGTAAATTCAACGTCAGTGTATTGAGACGAAAAAATAAGTCATTTCTGAATCTCTCCTGTGATACCTCTTTGACAACATCCTGATTGGCCGCCGAAATAATCCGTATATCCAGCGGAATGACGAAGTCGGAACCTATTCTCATGACTTCTTTTGTTTCCAGAACTCGTAACAGTTTAGACTGTATATTAGCGGACATACTGTTTATTTCATCGAGAAAAATAGTCCCTGTATGAGCTAATTCGAAAAGTCCCGCCTTCCCCTCTTTTCTGGCCCCTGTAAAAGCGCCGCCGACATAACCGAAGAGCTCACTTTCCAACAAATCCGACGGCAAGGCCGCACAGTTTACGGCCACAAAAGGGCCCTTATGACGCATACTGTAATTATGAATACTCTGGGCAAAGAGTTCTTTCCCCGTTCCGCTTTGTCCTTGAATCAATACGGGCGCTTCATAAGTTGCCATCACCTTAGCCGTTTCTATGACACTTTTCATCTTTTCGTCACGCGTCTTAATATCTTCAAAATGATGGGCCGCCACCAAGCCCGTACGAGACAACTTATAGCGAATATTTTTTTCTAAGTGCTGAAGTTCCGTTACGTCTCGAATATTTAAGACATAGCGTGTGTCATTGTCAACTTTAAAGATCGTTGCCGTCAAAACCAGAGTGTAAGAATGAATTGTGATGACCTTTTCTTTATCACACAGTTCACGAGGTTCTATATTTAATGCTGACGGAAAAGCCGAGGCTATATTCTTTCCCTGATCAACGTAATGTAAATATTTCTTAGCCGCTTTGTTGACATGATATATATTTCCTTCCTCATCGCAAACAACAATCCCGTCATGATAGTTTTCCAAGACGGCGCTCATCGTAGCTCCCCAACTTTGCCCCTGTCGTTTAAAATCAACGAGTTCGCATGCATACTGGTAAACGGATAAAATAGCCGACTCACTGGGGCGAATAGTCATAATCGGCATCGGTGTATTGGCAATTTGCGGCAACAGTGTACAACCGACAATAACCGTATTCCGTGTCACGGGAATTCGATTCACAATAGTACGCAATTCCTGATATGTCGTTTCTATCGCATATGCAGCATGTATTTTTAACTTCTGTTCAAGTTCCGCAGGACAGGCGGCGGCATTAAACATAAAATTTTTGCTCAACAAAAGGTGTATAGTATCATAGTCCTTTACCTGCTGCAATGTATACAACGTGTCACTGGTCGAACTGTAAAGACATAAGACGGGAATCTCTTTAACGGCGGCACTTAAAATTTGATAAGACCCGCTATTGGTAATAATGACCTGTGCTCCTCGGGCAATAAGTTGTTCAGCTTGCTCGACAACCCGTTCCAACTCAATAATTGCAATTTCCGTATCAATCTGTTTTTTCTCTTCTTCCGGTCTATAAATCCAAAGAATAGATTCTACTTCTTTTTTCAGTAATTCATCGGCAAGTAAAAATACAATCTTTCCCATAAGCATAGCCTCCTCTTCTTTAGAATACACCGACATGTAAAGTCATGTCTATTTTTTTTACATTTTTTTATGTCTTTAATATCTTTAAAATCCACCTTTCGCATAAATCCGCCATTTTATATGTTGGCACGATAATTTCATTCATAAGTTTAAGAACGAGAGACGTAATAACGTCATATTTTATTAAACCAGGAGGTTGTACGATGAAAAAACTTTTAACAGGTGACGAAGCCGTCGCCAGAGGCCTCTACGAGGCCGGCGTCCTCTTTGCCTCGGCCTATCCGGGCACTCCCAGTACGGAAATATTGGAAAATGTATCGGCGTATGATGAAATTTACTCTGAATGGGCCCCTAACGAAAAGGTAGCTATGGAAGCCGCTATCGGTGCATCAATGGCCGGCGTCCGCTCTTTTGCCGCTATGAAAATGGTAGGCGTAAACGTAGCTGCCGATCCCCTCTTTACCTTCTCGTATTTAGCCGTAAACGGCGGATTTGCCTTCGTTTCCGCAGACGATCCGGGTATGCACTCATCCCAGAACGAACAGGATAACCGAAACTACGCAAAATTCATGAAAATCGCCATGCTTGAACCTTCGGACTCTCAAGAATGTCTCGATATGACCAAAGACGCATATCGTCTCAGCGAAGAATTTGAAGTTCCCGTCATGATTCGTATGACAACACGAGTCTGTCATTCCAAGAGCCTTGTTACCGAAGGCACTCGCACGGAGGTCGCCCCTGTTCTGTACGAAAAGCATCCTGAACGAAATGATGCTATTCCGGCTGTTTCCAAAGTACGCCGACATATCGTCGAAGCTCGCGAAGAAAAATTAAAAGCTTATAGCAACGCCTGTCCTTGGAACTACGAAGAAATGCATGATACAAAAATCGGCATTGTTGCGTCCGGTGCCGCTTATATGTATGCCAAAGACGTGTTCGGCGATAAAGCATCCTACTTTAAGGTCGGTTTATCCTATCCCATGCCGGTTGAAAAAATCCGCGCATTCCGCGAAAAGGTAGACGAATTATATGTCATCGAAGAGTTGGATCCGTATATGGAAGAGATTCTTCGCACGGCCGGTATCGACTGCCACGGCAAAGACGTCATTCCCAAGATTGATGAATTAAACCCCAATATCATTGCCGAAGCCGTTCTCGGGACAACCCGGGAATTCAATGATGTACCTCAAGACTTATTGGTTCCCAGACCGCCTACATTCTGTGCCGGCTGTCCGCACAGAGGCTTCTTCTATGCCCTCAGTAAGCGGAAAGATACGGTTATGATCGGCGATATCGGTTGCTATGCCCTCGGTGGTGCCGACCCGTTAAACGCCATTGACCTGGCAGTCTGTATGGGTGCTGCATTCTCCTTAGGACACGGCATGTCTCACGCTTTCGAAAAAAGCAATCAACCGAAACGCGTCGTCAGCATCATGGGCGACTCTACTTTCTTCCATACGGGGATTAACTCTCTCATAGAAGTGGCATACAATGGGTCTCCGACAATCAATGTCATCCTCGACAACCGTATTACGGGCATGACCGGTCATCAGGAAAACCCCGGCACAGGCTACAACATTAAAGGAGATACAACCTCGTTTATCGACATCGAAGCAGTCGTTCGTGCCTTAGGTTTGAAAAATATCCGCATCGTCAATCCCTTGGACTTAAAAGCTATGAACGAAGCTTTAGACTGGGCTTATGCTATTACGGATGAACCGTCCGTAATCATCACCAAATGGCCTTGTGTTTTGAAGAAATTCTCTAAAGAAGATAAAGAGCAATTCGATTTAAATATGACGCCCTTCGTCGTCAACCGGGACAAGTGCATCGGTTGTAAAAAATGTCTCTCTACCGGTTGCCCGGCATTGCGTTTTGACGATGAAAGCAGAAAATCGAATATTTCCGTAGACTGTGTCGGTTGCGGCGTTTGCGCCCAGGTCTGCCCGGTCAACGCCATTTCCCGAAAGGAGGCTCGTTAACATGAGCGAAATCAAAAACGTGCTCTTTGTCGGCGTCGGCGGACAAGGTGCAATTCTTGCCAGCAAAATTCTCACTATCGGTTTAATAGAAAGCGGCTATGATGTAAAGATGTCGGAAGTACACGGTATGAGTCAACGCGGCGGTTCCGTAAGTACCCAAGTACGCTTCGGTCCGAAGGTCTACTCTCCCATTATCGGGACGGGAACGGCGGACTTACTCGTTTCTTTTGAAGAAATGGAAGCAGCTCGTTACCTGAAATTCCTAAAACCCGAAGGCAAGGTTGTTGTCAACACTCTCCAGATTCCGTCTATGCCCGTCTTATCGGGAAAAAGAAAATATCCGCAAACCGTCTTGGAAGAACTAAAATCGCGGACTACCGTTTTACCCTTAGACGCCACACAAATCGCTACGGATATCGGCAATCCCAAAAGTGCCAACGTCGTTCTTCTCGGCGCCTTAATCAAAGCGTTGAATTTAACAGATATTGATTGGAAATCTATTATCAGTCGTACAGTAAAGCCTAAATTCGTTGATATAAACTTGAAAGCATTTGACGCAGGTATGGCTGCCGTATAACAACTTTACTTCTCTTACGGGTCGGGGGAGACCCGTAAGAGAGATTTTCAGGAGGGTATTATGTCTTTCATTGAAAAGCTTCCTATCATCAACCGTTTCACAGGCCCTTCTCAAGAAGAGCTGGCTAAAGAAGCGGGCATGACCCTTTCCGAATGGAAGGCCGCAACCAAGATTGGCGGTATTGACATCGGGTGGATTATTATGGACATCGGTATGGCAATCGGCGCCGGCATTGTCTTTCTTCCCGTACAGGTCGGCTTATCCGGCTTGTGGATCTATATTCTTGCCGCACTCATCGGCTATCCCATTATGTACCAACATCAGAAGCTCTTCTTAAATATTTTAGCCGATGCACCGAAATGTGAAGACTTTGCAGGCATTATTTCCGGATACCTGGGCAAGAACTGGGGCTTTGCCTTAGGGGCTATTTATTTTGTCTTTACGACAATTCTCATCTTCCTCTATTCAACCGCACTCACCAATGACAGTGCTTCTTTCCTCGTAACCTTCGGAGTCACGGAAACATCCATGGCTGATAACATCTTCTACGGATTGGGTATCATTTGTGTCCTCGTAGCCGTTGCCTCTCAAGGCGAAAAGCTGTTATTTAAAGTCGCATCGGGCATGGTCCTTACGAAGGTCTTCGTCATTGCCGCCATGGGCATTTTAATGGTTCAATACTGGAATGCCGCCAATATAGCTCCTGTGCATAATATGGGGTATATAATTAAACAATTCATCATCATTTTACCCTTTGCCGCATTATCGATTGAATTTTTCGCCAATCTCAGTCCTACGGTTATCTACTACCGCAATCATGCCGAAAATAAGACAGTAGCCCACTATAAGGCATTGCGCACATACAATTACGCTTACATCATCTTATTGGTAGTCGTAATTTTCTACACCGTATCCTTCAACTTGGCAATATCTCAAGAGCAGGCCATTCAGGCATATCATGCCAATATCTCCTCCTTGGCCATGGCGGCGAAAGATATTGACGGCTCGTTAGTAAAAGTCTTCAGTCTCCTGCTTAATATTTTTGCCATTGTAACTGCATATTTCGCTATGTTCCTTAGTTTCCGCGATTCTTGTTGTGGCATTGCCGTTAACATATTGGAACGGATTGTCCCTATGGATAAAATCAACCGTACAATCATTAAATACGGCACCAGTATTTTCTGCATAGCTCTTTGTTGGGCCGTCATCGTTTTTAATGCACCGGTACTCAGCTTTGCATCCCTGTTAAGTCCTATGATCGGAATCATAGCTTGTTTCTTACCCCTTTGTCTTGTATATAAACTTGACGTTTTTAAGAAATACCGCACATTCCAGGTCGTACCCATAGCCTTACTCGGTTTCTTCTTACTTATTTCACCGTTTATCTCCCTTTCATAGGGACGGTTAACATGATATTCTCTTCATAAAGGAGTGATTTCATTGGCATCTAAAGAAATGTATCAATGGGGGGCTCAGAGCTCCGTAATTCGCGACCTCTTTACATATGGCCGTGAACAAGCCGCAAAAATAGGCGACGAAAACGTATTTGATTTCAGCATCGGTAACCCTACCGTACCGGCTCCGGAATGTATCAAAGACGCCATTACGGAAATTATGGAAACCCGCACAGCCGTTGCTGTCCACGGCTACACGGCCGCAGCCGGCGACCCTGTCGTCCGCAAAGGATTAGCTGATTATATGAATAAAACCTTCAATGCCGGCGTTGAAGCAGATAACTTCTACATGACATGCGGAGCTGCCGCTTCCTTGACGATTACGTTAAAGGCCCTTGTAGAATCTCCGGACGACGAAATCGTCGTCATTGCTCCGTATTTCCCGGAGTATACGGCTTTTATCAAAAATTCGGGAGCTGAAAAAGTCGTAGTACCGCCCGATATGGAAAGCTTCCAGATTCCCTTCGATGCTTTGGAACAGGCCATTACACCGAAAACACGAGCTCTGATTATCAATTCGCCGAACAATCCTTCCGGCGTCGTATATTCTGAAAATACGTATAAGAAATTAGCGGCTCTCTTGGAAAAGAAATCCGGCGAAATCGGACACACAATCTATTTAATTGCCGACGAGCCGTATCGCGAAATTATTTACGACGGCCTGACCATCCCTTATGTTCCCCATTACTATAAAGATACGATCATCTGCTATTCGTACAGTAAATCTCTGTCTTTACCGGGTGAACGCATCGGCTACATCCTTGTACCTCCTTCAGCTACGGACAGTAAGGAAATTTATACGGCTGTCTGCGGTGCAGGCCGCATCATGGGCTTCGTATGCGCCCCCCATCTCTTCCAAGACGTAGTCTTAAAATGCCTTGGACAAACGTCGGACATTTCCGTCTATGACGCGAACAGAAAATTGCTTTATAACGGTCTTAAAGAATTGGGCTATGAATGTGTATATCCGAGCGGGGCCTTTTACTTATTCGTTAAATCTCCCGAAGCTGATGCTAATGCCTTCTCCGAAAAAGCAAAAGCGCTTAACCTGCTCATTGTACCGGCTGACAGCTTCGGATGCCCCGGCTATGTCCGTATTTCCTATTGCGTACAGCCCGATATGATTCGCCGTTCTCTCCCGGCATTCGCCGAATTGATGAAGTCCTATCGTTAAATCTCATTCTTCGCTTACCTACTATAGAAAAGAAGGTGCTTCATGGATTTTCTCAACGAATACCGAAAAAAGTTAATTACTGCAAAAGAGGCTGCAAAAATTGTAAAAAGCGGTGATTGGGTCGACTACAGCCAATGTTGTTCTTTCCCGACCGACTTGGACAAGGCCCTGGCGGCACGTAAAGATGAACTGACGGACGTTAAAGTTCGTAACGCCATTTCCGCTCTCCCGATTGCTGTCGTAGAAGAAGACCCGGACCAGACGGCTTTTACGTATAACCTCTGGCACTGTTCCGGTTTAGATCGAACTTATCTTGATAAGGGTATGGCTTACCATGAACCTATGCTCTTCCGCCACTGCGGTTCCTATTATGAACAGGGCATCGCTCCCGTCGATGTAGCCATGCTTACCGTCTCCCCCATGGACAGGCACGGTAATTTCAGCTTCGGCCTCACGAACTGTTGCCAACAGGAAATGTTAGATGCGGCTCGCAAGATTATCGTCATTCCGAATAAGCACATGCCCGTTATCTCGGGCCTGGCTAATGACCATATCCATATTAGCGATGTGGACTACATCGTCGAATCGGACACTCCGTTGCCGACTATGCCTAATCGCAATCCCGGAGACATTGACATTAAAATTGCCGAACACATCTTTCCGTATTTACGCGACGGCATGACACTTCAACTCGGCATTGGCGGGATGCCTAACGCCTTGGGCTCACTTATTGCCCAATCCGATTTGAAAGACTTGGGCATGCACACTGAATTGATGAGTGACGGGTACTTGGAGCTGTACAAGGCCGGGAAAATCACGAACAAAAAGAAAACCCTCCATCGCGGCAAAGGTGTTTTCTCCATTTGCATGGGTTCGGAAGAGTTATACGACTTTCTTCACCAAAACGAGTCAATACTCTCGGCCCCTATGTCATATGTAAATAATCCGACTGTCATGGCAGAACTGGATAATTTTATTTCCATTAACAGCTGTATCTCCATGGACTTGTACGGACAAATTTGTTCCGAATCATCGGGCACACGACAAATCAGCGGTACCGGAGGACAACTCGACTTCGTAACCGGAGCCTATAGCGCTGCTCACGGTAAGGCATTCCTCGCCATGCCGTCCATGTATGTCGACAAAAAAGGTATCCGCCACTCCAATATATTTCCGCATTTTACGAGAGGCGACATTATTACAACTCCGCGCACGCAAGCTCCGTACATGGTTACGGAATACGGCATAGCCAGACTCGTCGGCTTACCTACCTGGGAGCGGGCCGAAAAAATAATCGGGTTGGCTCACCCCGACTTCCGCGAAGAGTTGATTCAAGCCGCTGAAAAGCAACAAATTTGGCGCAAAAGCAACAAACGATAATACAAAACGTCCTGTCAAATCAAATATTGACAGGACGTTTTTATATTTTTATTACTTGCTTTCAAAGAAGGCTTTATAGGCAAGATACGCACAGTACGCATCAGTCTTGGCAACCAATTCAAGCGGTGCGTGCATACTGAGCATAGCTACGCCGCAATCAACGACCTCACAACCCCAGTCGGCCATAATATAGGCAATCGTACCGCCGCCCCCCTGATCTACCTTACCGAGTTCCCCTGTTTGCCACGGAACACCGTTTGCATTGAAAATTCGGCGCACTTGTGCCAAAAATTCGGCATTCGCATCATTACTGCCGGCTTTACCTCGAGCTCCCGTATATTTACATAAGCAAATACCGTAACCCAAGCGTGCTGAATTATTTTCTTCGTAAGCTCCGGGAAACACGGGATCAAAAGCCGCGCACACATCGGCTGACAAGACCTTGCTATGGCGCAACATACGGCGAACAAATAATTCTTCCTTTTTCCCTTGTAAAGCCAGTAGTTCCGCTACAAAATCCTGGAAATACGATGCTTGAACACCTGTATTCCCTACTGACCCGATTTCTTCTTTATCCGCAAAAAGAGCAATTTGGGTAAATTCTCCTGCCGTTGCATCTAAAACCCCCACCAAATTGGCATATGAGCACACCCGATCGTCGTGTCCGTGTGCCATAATCATGGAGCGATCCAGTCCCACGTCACGGCTCTTTTGGGCCGGAACAATTTCCAGTTCCGCACTGGCAAAATCCTCTTCCTCAATGCCATATTTATCTTTAAGAATCTGCAGTATTGCCGGTTTAACTTCCTCTTCTTCCCCGCAAAGTCCGACAACCGGCATGAGCATTTCACCTTCAATCGCTTCGCTTAACTTTTTTGCCGCCTGGTCTTTTCCCAAATGCGGTAATAAATCATTAATGAAAAATACGGGATCGTCCGGATTATCACCGATGGAGACTTCCGTCTTACAACCGTCCGTATTATATACAACTCCGATTAAACTTAAAGGCCGGCATACCCACTGGTATTTTAAAACCCCGCCATAATAATGGGTCTTAAAATAAACGATTTTATTTTTTTCGACAACCGGCATTACCTTTAAATCCAATCGCGGGCAATCTATATGAGAGCCGACGATCCTGGCTCCGTTTTCCAAGGGGCGTCTTCCAATGACTGCCAAAATAACGGACTTGTCCTTTTGATTCCAGTAAACCTTATCTCCCGCTTGCAAACTCGTATATGAGTCTATAGAACGAAATCCCGCACTCTCCGCCTGTCCGAGAATTTCTTTAGCTGCCAAGCGTTCCGTCCGTGCCGTATCAAGAAACTGACGATAATTTTTACAATATTCATCAACCTTTCTCCGTTCCTGCACATCAAATCTGGCCCATACGCTATGTTCTCTATCAAAAGTCTGCATTCTCTTCCTCCCACTTAATAAGCTTCTTATACAGTTCACTCCGACCGCAAGCGCTCATAACCCGTATCGGAATCTTCTTTATTATAATACATCATACTGAAATAAACAGGGCTGTTCGTTCATATTTTTAATAATTTCTTCCGGTCTTCCTTGAAAAACACGGAATTTCATGCAGTTGAGTAATTCTTCTTGACTATGTCGTTCCGAATCGGCATAGAACGCCCTGAAAAGTTTCATTAAAAAAGAAGGATTTTTTTACTCTACGACGAATTATAACAATAACGTATTTCTTAGGAGGCGATTAATGTATGAAAGAATATGCAAGCGATAAAATTCGTAACGTAGCTGTACTTTCACATGACGGAGCCGGCAAAACGGCCGTTGTAGAATCATTACTCCTTGCCGGCGGCGCCGTATCGGCCGTAGGGACAGGCAAAGATAATAAGCACATTATGGACTTCGAACCTGAAGAAATTAAGCGGAATGTAACTATTCAACTCGGCATCGCTCCGTGTGAATGGGACGGATATAAGCTCAATTTCCTCGACACGCCCGGCTACTCCGAATTCTGCGGAGAAGTGCGTGCCGCCTTACGGGCCTGTGACGGCATTTTACTTGTCGTATCGGCGGAAGACGGCATTGAGATGGATACTGAACGTGCGTGGGACTATGGCGTAGAATTACAACTTCCGCGCATGATTTATGTTAATAAAATGGATATGGAACACGCCGACTTCTTCGGAACGCTGGAAAAAATGCGCTCTCTTTTCGGAAAATCCATTATGCCTTTACAAATACCTATAGGAGAGGGCCACGATTTCCGCGGCATTATCGACGTTTGCAAAATGATAGCTTGGGAATGGAGCGGTGCGGAGGTTAAGGAAATCAAAGTACCGCCTCAATATATGGCAAAGGCACGTGAAGTGCGTGAAATGTGCATGGAAGCGGCGGCCGAAGGTGATGACACCTTATTGGAAAAATATTTGAACGGCGAAGAACTGACACTGGACGAGCTGCGTTTCGGCTTACGTCAAGGTATGCTGACCGGTCGCGTTTGCCCGGTCATGTGCGGCAGCGCCACAACCCACATGGGTACGACAGAACTGCTGAATCGTCTGGTTCGCTATATGCCCGATGCTTCCCAAAAAGTAGTTATGGGCACTAATACAGCGGATAATGAACCGGTCATGGTTTATCCCAGCAAGCCTTTTACGGGCTTTATTTTTAAAACGTCCGTCGATCCGTTCTCCGGAAAATTAAGCTATATTCGAATTTTCTCGGGAGAATTAAAAGAGGGCGACCGCATTATCAATGTAAATCAGCAAAAAGAGGAAAAAATCGGCAAAGTCTTTACTCTGGTAGGAAAGGAACAGATTCCTGTAGATAAGGCTACGGCCGGTGATATTGTCGTCTTACCGAAGTTGGGCGATGCCAAAACAGGTGATACGTTGGCCACCTCGGCCTTCCCCATTGTGTACGAACCCGTTCGCTTCCCCACACCGCTTCATACGGTAGCCTTGGTTCCTGCAAAAAAAGGCGAAGAAGAAAAACTGACGGCTGCTCTCCTGCGCATCAGCGAAGAGGATCCTACCTGCCGTATGGAAAAGGACCCTGAAGGACATCAGGTTATCTTACATTGTATGGGTGACGTTCATTTGGAACACATTCTTACAAAAATAGAGCGTAAATACGGAATCAAAGCTCTGCAAGAAAAGCTGTACATTCCTTACAGAGAAACAATTCGCGGCTCCGTAACGGCTGAAGGTAAACATAAAAAGCAAAGTGGCGGACATGGCCAGTTCGGACATGTATTTTTACAAATTGAGCCGTCCGACAACGGTGAATCTTTTGAGTTCGTCGATGCCGTATTCGGCGGTGCTGTACCGCGGCAATATATTCCGGCCGTTGAAAAGGGTGTGCGCGAGACCTTGGACAAAGGGTTATTAGCCGGCTATCCTATGATTAACATCAAAGTAACCTTAAAGGACGGGTCCTACCATCCTGTCGATTCTTCCGAAATGGCCTTCAAAACAGCTGCCGCCCTGGCCTTGAAAAAGGGTGTGCCTGATGCAAAGCCCGTCATTCTTGAACCGATATACAATGTAGACGTCGTCATACCCGAAGAATTTATGGGCGATGTCATGGGTGACTTCAGTAGTCGTCGAGGGCGAATCCTCGGTATGGAACATCATCGCAATCGTAGCGGCATCATAGTCGTCAAGGCTCAAGTCCCCTTAGCCGAAATGACCGGTTACGTTACAACCTTGCGGTCCATGACCCAAGGCAAGGGCACGTTCAACATGGAATTTTATGCTTACGAAGAAGCTCCTCAAAAAGTAATCGATTCGGTCATTGCCGAAAAGGCCGCTCAAAAACAGGAATAGACCATAAGCACCTCTGCCATTGCATAAGTGGCGGGGGTGCTATTCTTTTTTCGTATGTCGTTTAACCGATTATCGCATTGTTTACCTTGTTCTTTTTACCACAAAGAACTATAATCAAAAATAAGAGTACTTATGAACGGCTATAATAACAACTTATATGAAGGGTTTGGTGATTACAATGTCTCAATGGACAGATATGTACAAAGAAAAGACTGTCAGTGCCGCAGAGGCCGTTAAAATTGTAAAAGACCATGATTGGGTCGACTACGGCATGGGTACGTCGCAGCCTATTGTGCTCGATAAGGCCCTGGCAGCCCGTAAGGATGAATTAAAGGATATTAAAGTCCGTATGGCCTTTTCCCTCTCTCCGCGACACATTATAGATGAAGATCCGGAACGAAAAACATTTACGGCCATGAACTGGCATATGAGCGGATACGACCGCAAACTTTGTGCTCAGGGACTCAGCAACTTTATTCCCATGATGTACCGTAACAAACCGTCTATTTATAGAGATATCCTGGATGTGGACGTAGCTATGATTACGGTAAGCCCTATGGATAAACACGGATTTTTCACCTTTGGATCCACGGTTTCAGCAACGGCTGAAATTTGTAAAAAGGCAAAAAAAGTAATCCTTGAAGTTAACGAAGCGGCACCTCGCGTCCTCGGCGGCTCCGACGAATGCATTCATATTTCCGATGTCGACCTGGTCGTCGAAGCCGGTTCCATTCCCATGCCTATCATTCCTTTCAAAGACGGCAACGACACGGATAAGACGATTGCCAAAATGATTCTGAAAGAAATTCCCGACGGAGCTACCTTACAGTTAGGCGTCGGCGGTCTTCCCAATGCGGTAGGCGCCATGATTGCCGACTCGGACTTAAAAGACTTGGGTATGCACACGGAAATGCTCGTCGACGCATTCTTACTCATGTATAAAAAAGGCCGTCTGACCAACCGTTGTAAGACCCTTGACCGGAATAAAGCCGTTTGGTCTTTTGCCGCAGGCAGCGAAGAATTGTATGAATGGTTGGATGATAACCCCTATTTAGCGGCTTACCCCGTTTCCTACGTCAATGACCCTTGCGTAGTAGCTCAACTGGATAACTTTATCTCCATCAACAACTGTCTCGAAGTAGACTTGTTCGGACAGGTTTCTTCCGAATCGTCCGGAACAAAGCATATCAGCGGAAGCGGCGGGCAGCTTGATTTTGCCGACGGTGCTTATCGTTCCAAAGGCGGTAAGAGCATCATTGCCTTCCATGCCACCTTTACGGATAAGTCGGGAAAACTGCAATCCCGAATTCGTCCCACCCTACTTCCCGGGACAATCACGACCGTACCTCGCTCCCAAACTCATTACGTAGCAACGGAATACGGCATTGCCAATCTGATGGGCGCTTCTACCTGGGAACGTGCGGAAAAACTCATTAACTTGGCACACCCCGACTTCCGTGAAGATTTGATTAAAGAAGCAGAGGCTTTCAAAATTTGGCGTTACAGCAATAAGCGGTAACCTTCTCCTTTTCCACACCTCTTTTCTTGTGTTCGCCTGCCGAATGTGATAGAATATAAAAGCTTGATTGGGTCAAGCATCTTTCTTGCCCTTTTTTTCGAAAAAGGGCCATATGTCCAGAAGAGGAGGTGATTTCGTGAAAAAGTACGAAGTCATGTTTATCGCAAAACCGCTCGAAGAAGCTGAAGTTACTCCTATCGTAGAGTTTATCAGCAATCTTCTCACAAAAAACGGTGCAAAGATTGAAAAAGTCGATCTCTGGGGCAAACGCCACTTGGCATATCCCGTCAAAAAACAAAATGACGGTTACTATGTCTTGATCAACTTTGAAATTGAACCGGATGCGATTTTCGAAATTGACCGTGTCATTAAAATCCGTGAAGAAATCTTGAGACATTTGATCGTTAAGATCGGCGAATAACCGGAGGCGCAAAGGATATGAATTCAGTACAATTATTGGGAAACTTAGCTCGTGACCCGGAAATCCGTTTTACCAAGACAGGTAAAGCAGTCGCAATGTTTACCGTAGCCTGCACACGTACGTACATTCCTGCAGGAAGCACGGAACAACGCGAATTAACTGATTTTATTCCTTGTGTCGCATGGGGTAATTTGGCAGAAAGTTGTGGTAACAATTTGGCCAAAGGCAAGCGTGTGTTCGTAGAAGGTCGTATCTCCGTTCGCTCGTACGAAGGAGCAGACGGTCAGAAACGCTATCGCACGGAAGTCGTCGCCGATTTTGTAGCACAGCCGATGGGTTCCGATTCGTCCCAGAGCATGGGGGCTCCTGTAAGTAAACCCGCATCATCCGATACCGGTTTTGACGGTTTAGGTAGCGAGTCGGACGAAGAAATCCCGTTCTAAAGTCAAATACATCCCTTCAAATCCAATAGAGGGAGGAAATTATATAATGAGAAGAGATCGCTCGAGAAGACCCAGAAGAAAAGTTTGTAACTTCTGCGTAGATCATATCGAAGAAATCGATTACAAAGATACGGCTAAACTCCGCCGTTTCACGACGGAACGAGGAAAAATTCTTCCTCGCCGTGTATCCGGTGTTTGCGCTAAACATCAGCGTAAACTCACAGTAGCTATTAAACGTGCACGTGCGATTGCATTGTTGCCGTACACAGCTGAATAATAACGAACAAAAGGCTGAGACTGCATGCAGTTTCAGCCTTTTCATTTTTCAAAACTTATTGTCTGTCTGAACGATACACCCGCCTTCAAGCTGCTTCCGGTTAATAATAAAACCGCCCCTTTACAGGAGCGGTCAAATACGTTATCCGTGGAATAATTCTTTGGGAACGACAATAGGATTAAACCCTGTCTGGATAGCCTTTCTAGGCACATAAACACTTAGAAACGAAGGGCAGACTTCCAGTTCAAGTGGAAAGTCGGGTCCCTTATCCCCGTCCATATTAGTCGATAGTTTCTCATCGTCTACAATGGAAATACGTGCTTTTTTTATCTGTGTCAGCGTCATATATTCCGAGTTTATGGGCAATCCCGCTAGCACTTCCGGGATAACCTTTAATACATCCAGGTAATTAAACTCCTTAAACACAGCCAACCAAATTGTACCGTCATCAACCTTAGCCTTAGGAGCTATGTTGTTAAAACTGCCGACGGAACTGGTAAGCATTGCCACTATAAGCGGCGATCTGCGCACTTCCGTTCCCTCATCCGACTCAATCTTAAAAAGTGATGTTCTGCGTGATTGCAAGGCCTTAAGCCCTGTAAGAAAGTAGGCCATGGGGCCGAGACGGGTTTTTTGTTCAATAGATACGCTTCCCACCGCTTCAGGCATTACACCTGCCGCAACGGTATTGACAAAATAACGCTCATTGACACGACCTATATCCACTTTTACCAGCTTGCAATCCCGTAACATGTCGATAGCATCTTCCGGCTGCAAGGGGATATTTAAAGCCCGTGCCAAATCGTTCACTGTCCCCAAGGGTACAAAGCCGAACTTGATTTCTTTTCCGGCCTGAGCCAAGCCGTTTACAGTTTCATTCAAAGTGCCGTCTCCACCCATGGAAAAAACGGCATCATAATTATTGTTAGACGCTTCTTTCGCCCAGTTGACGGCATCCCCGCTACGTCGTGTCTCACGCAGTTCCACTTCGTCGAACATCGTTTGCAACTGAGCGTACAAGTCGTCCTTATAATACTTTGCCTTTTCCCGCCCGGACGTAGGGTTTACAATCATCATACACCGGCTCACTGGTATACCCTCCTATCATTTCATCTGTCCTTATTATAACTATAATAAATTATTTAGTGAAGATAAAACGTTCCTGTGCTATAGTAGAAATGAATACATAACGAGGAGGCCTTACATCTATGTCATGGGGTTTTAATACTACAACACCTTTATATAACCGGCCTCGCCGCACTGTATACGGTCGCAAGGGCATGGTTTGCACCTCTCAAACGCTGGCGGCACACATCGGTCTGGATATGTTAAAAAAAGGCGGAAATGCCGTTGACTCTGCAGTAGCCGTTGCCATTGCGCTTACCGTTTTAGAGCCCGTAAGCAACGGTATAGGTAGCGACTTGTTCGCCATTATTCATATGGACGGACATCTATACGGGTTAAACGGCAGCGGTTTTTCCCCGGCAAAACTGATACAATCCGATCCGGCTATACCGAATCGTCTACCTTCTTACGGATGGATGCCGGTTATGATACCCGGTGCCCCGGCTGCTTGGTACGAGTTACACAGTCGTTTTGGCAAGTTGCCTTTTGAAAATCTCTTCGAGCCGGCTGTGGATTATGCGGAAAAGGGTTTTGCCGTCATGCCGGTTTTAGCCCGACTCTTACAAAGTGAGTACCAAAAGTATGCTCCCTATAAAAACCGTCCTGAATTTTCCGGTCTCTTCAACACGTTCTTCTCTGACGGACCCACCGAAGAAGGCTGCATCTTAACGCTTCCCGACCACGGAAAAACCTTACGAGACTTGGCCGAAACGGCATGCTCATCCCTTTATACGGGGCGGCTGAGTCATGTAATAGATGAATACTCCCGTATGACGGGCGGACTGATTCGTCGCGAAGATTTAAGTGCTTATAAGCCTGCCTGGACAACCCCCGTAAAAATGGCATATAAAGATTACGACATTTGGGAATTGCCGCCTAACGGTCAAGGTATTGTTGTAAGTGCCGCACTGGATATATTAAATAATCTCACGCCGCCTACTACCGACCCTGTTGAAAAACTTCACATACAAATAGAGGCTTTAAAAGCATCTCTAACGGACGGTAAGAAAACAATTGCCGATCCGACCTACATGAAAATATCAACAAACGACTTTCTCTCTGAAGAAAGCAGACTGAATCGACAACGACGCATTTCCGCTACAGCTCATTTGCCGGACTGTGCCGACGTAAGCGACGGCGGTACGGTATATGCCTGCACGGCCGATAAAGACGGGAACTCCGTATCCCTCATCCAAAGTAACTATGACGGCTTCGGTTCGGGCATTGTCATTCCCGAAACGGGCATAGCTCTTAACAATCGAGGACGAAATTTCAGTGCCGACTCGACGTCTCCTAATGCCATAGGACCGCGTAAAAAATCATACCATACGATTATTCCTTCCTTCTTAAGTAAAGACGGTATACCCATCGGTCCCTTCGGCATCATGGGTGCCTTCATGCAACCGCAAGGACAACTGCAGTTAGTTATCGATACAGTAGACGAGCACCTGGATCCGCAATCGGCTTTGAACAAGCCTCGTTGGCAATGGACGGGCGACAAGAACATAGAAGTTGAACCCGACTTTGATCCCCGCCTCGTTGCCGCCTTACGAGAAAAGGGGCATTGCGTTACTGTAAATTCTGATATAGCCGTATTCGGCCGAGGCCAGATTATTTGGCGAAACAAAGACGGCATACTTGCCGGTGCTACGGATCCTCGCACGGACGGGGACGTAGCTGTCTGGTAACTATTCAAAAAAAGGGGACTTACCTATGTCTGAAAACACTTTATACGCACGTATCATTGAAGTTTTGAAAAAAGAGGTCGTCTATGCCACAGGCTGTACAGAGCCTATTGCTTTAGCCTACGCTGCGGCTACGGCTCGCAAATACTTAGAGTCGGAACCGACCGAAATAGCCGCTTTCGTATCACCCAATCTCATGAAAAACGGCATGGCCGTCAAGGTGCCCGGCACGGGACTTCCCGGCATGGATATTGCCGTAGCTGTAGGCGTTACGGGCGGCGATCCCGAGGGTGGTCTGGATGTTCTTCGTAGGCTGACGGACGCCGATGTGGAAAAAGCAAAGGAATTAATTGCTAAAAAAAGAGTTTCCGTCCAAGTAGCCGACACCGGTCTGCCGCTTTATGTCGAAGTCTGTCTTACCGCGGATGCACACTGGGTTCGCGTCATTATCCAAGGGCGACATACAAACATTGTCCGCATTGAAACGGATGAAAAGGTTATTTTCCATAAAGATGACGAATCAGCATCTCCTACCAACCCCGATCTGCCTTTTATGGAAACACTAAATCTAAAACTTTTATATGAATTCGCAAAAACCGTTCCCTTAGCCGATATTGAGTTCATGGCCGAAGCCGGTCGCGTTAATGATGCCTTGTCAGCTGAAGGTCTACGCCATCATTACGGTCTCTCTCTGGGCAAATCCATGCTTGATGATTTGCAAAACGGAATGATACCCGAAAACTTCCACGATCGCCTGATTATGGAAACTACAGCTGCTTCCGATGCCCGTATGGGTGGAGCTCCGTTTCCGGCAATGACGAATGCCGGCTCTGGCGACCAGGGCATTACAGCAACCGTCCCGGTTAATGTGACAGCTCGCTATCTCAAGTCATCCCGTGAAGACCACATACGTGCCTTAGCACTCTCACATATTACGGCGATTTATATTCACGCTTTTTACCCTAAACTTTCCGGTCTTTGTGCAACAGCAACGGCTGCCATGGGATCTGCAGCCGGTATGACCCTTCTCTTCGACGGTTCATACGAAATGCTGGAAGCCGTCATCTCCAATATGACCGGTGAACACATCGGTATGGTTTGTGACGGTGCCGGAGACGGCTGCTCCTTGAAAATCGCCACGGCTGTCGACGCTGCCTATAGAGCCGTTTTTCTGGCTCGTAAAGGAATTCGTGTCGGTGGAGCCGAAGGCCTTGTCAGCAACACCGCCGACGAATCAATACGAAATATAGGGGCTTTCGCGACTAAGGGTATGCAAGTTGCCGACAAGGAAGTCCTCCATATTATGATGACGAAAAATCGTTCTTAAAAACAGTTTATACGAAAATACCGAATAATTGACATATGTTATTCGCCTTCCTATAATGAGAACGATAGGATAGCTTTTATATCCCGACCGCATGGTTATCATGACGCTTCTCTCACGGATGTTACCCCATCTCGACACAAGAAGAATGAGCCATGCCGTATGGTGCAAGACTACAACACGGGTTTTATACATCTGTCCGTCGAAAGTTTGCATAAGTTATCCTTCAATGAATAAGGGCTACTCATAAGAGGGATACTATTATTTCCCCCCTTAGCAATACGTAGCCGCTAAGGCTGCAAAGTTCCCGTAATATACCTAAAGGAGATTGATATAAATGAGCGAAAATTGTACAAAAAGCAGTTGCTCCGGCTGTGCCAGCAACTGTTCCGATCGGAAGGCTCCTCAAAGCCTTTTGGCAGAACCGCACGAAGGAACGCACGTAAAACACGTCATCGCTGTTGTCAGCGGCAAGGGTGGTGTAGGCAAATCTTTAGTAACCTCTCTCTTAGCCGTGCAAATGCAAAAACACGGGTATAAAACTGCGATTCTTGATGCTGATATTACAGGCCCTTCTATCCCCCAGGCCTTCGGTTTGAATGAACGTGCTTCAGGGGATGAAAGCGGCATTATTCCTGTAACAACTTCAACGGGTATTAAGGTTATGTCCATGAATGTACTTCTCGATAATGCTGCCGATCCGGTTGTTTGGCGAGGCCCCGTTATCGGTGGAGCGGTTAAACAGTTTTGGACGGATGTCTTGTGGGGAGATATTGATTACATGTTTGTCGACATGCCTCCCGGAACCGGTGATGTACCCTTAACAGTCTTCCAATCCTTGCCTATCGACGGAATCATTGTTGTTACATCACCGCAGGAGCTGGTTTCCATGATTGTCGAAAAAGCTTTGCGCATGTCGGATCTCATGAAGGTCCCCGTACTCGGTATCGTAGAAAACATGAGCTATTTTGAATGTCCCGACTGTCATAAGAGATATTCAATCTTCGGCAAGAGCCATGTAGACGAAGCCGCTAAAAAGTACGAAATTCCTCACGTAGCCAAGTTGCCTATTGATCCGCAATTTGCCGCCCATGTGGATAAGGGCGATATTGAATCGTACGCGGTTAATTACTTGTCCGACACGGCCGAATACCTCGCCGCTACAACGAATGATTAAAAACTAAAAAGAAGGTTTCTCTTTACGTAAGAGAAACCTTCTTTTTTTATGCATGTATTTATACATTCTGTCTTCTCATATGCCCTACAACGCTTCCGACAACAAGGCCGACCACAAACGGAGTAACCCAACCAAATCCGACTGCCGACAAAGGCATGGCGGAAACGAGGGATTTTGCTGCTTCCAGACTACTAAGTCCGGGTAACGCTTCTACAAGTGCATAGGCTGTAACAGCATAAATAGCTCCTTTATAAGCTTCATTATGAGAAATAAAAGAGGCGAACGTTCCCAATACCATAAGTGCCAAAACCGGCGGATAACTGACACCGAAAATCCAACCGATATATTCGACAATACCGTCCACGCCGAGAAGAGCCGTCAATGCCGAAAGTATACAGGTCGTAATAGCAACGGCCTTATAGCTCACACGATTATTTGACGCCGTACGGAAGAAATCGGCAACAGCCGCAATCTGTCCGACAGCAGTCGTTAAACACGCAAGGATAACGGCTACACCCATGGGCAACATAACAGCCCCGCCGACACGCTTAATAACCAAAACTAAAAGCTCTGCACGGCCCGTATCCGCCGATACATCTGCACTTACACAAGCCCCCATAAACAAGAGGCTGCCGTAAATAATAAATAACAAAATAACCGATACGGCACCGCAATAAAACATCATGCGATTACGTTCCCGACTTTCAACATACCCTTTGTTCTCAACGGACTGTATAAACAAAGACGCCATAATAAAACTGACCAAAACATCTCCCGTATTATAACCGCCCAAAAAAGCATTGGTAAAGGAGTTGGTTACGGTCGGCTCTGCGGGAGTTCCAATGGGGGCTACTACTCCTAACACTCCGATAACCATTAGAATCAAGGCTAACAAAGGAGTCAAGAATTTGCCTACCTTATCAAGTACACTCGTTTCATCCGACGTAATCCAATAAGAAAGTAAGAAATAAAGAACGACTCCGGGAATAAAAGGAACATTAGAAAAGTTTCCCTGTATTCCTAACTGAATAGCCGTAGCACACGTCCGGGGAATAGATACGAAAATACAAACAATCATCAATAAGGTAAGCAAAATATTATAGGTATAAGGGCCGACCCGCTCCGTAATACGGCGTACATCACCATATCGGGAAATAATAAGAAGGGCAAAAATAGGTAATAAAATTCCCGACAACGTCAGTCCTGCCAATGCCGGCCCGTAAGAGGACCCGCTGACAAACCCCAGTTGTGGCGGAAAAATAAGATTCCCCGCGCCAAAATATGTAGCAAAAAAAGCAAACCCCAAAATCAGCACGTCTTTGACTGTAACCGATTTATGCTTAATACGGCTGTCATTCATGTCCTCCGACTCCTTCCTTCCAACGGCATATAAAAAACGTCATCTTGACAGATGACGCATTCATTACAGGCCATATCATCTGCCGTCACCCTCAAGTAACGCTGGAGTTGGCACCTTTCCTGTCGGAAGGTTGCCGCAGCTTCAACGGGCCAGTCCCTCGGCTGCTCTGGATGATTATTTTATTTGATTGAAATCATACAGGAATCGCTCTTACTTGTCAATAAAATACATGTTCGATTCACAGTATGATCTATCTGCCCTTTCTGTGGATAATACGGGGATCCGTGCCTGTTTACATCTTAGTTTTAAGCGCAAAGGTTGATTTTCTTTTCAGTTATTACTGCGTATTCACACCAACCATCCCCATTGCAAAGAAATTTATACACATTACCTCAAATAAAAGGAAGCGAACGAAAACGGCTTATTTATGCTATTTATATGATGATATTTTTATTTCATATCCTTATCATTTTAGATTTATCCACATTTTATTTAAAGTGTTACCAATGTACACGGCCTAAAAACAGCTTGTTTTAGGCACAAAAAAAGTTATGCACATAATTTTCTCAACAATGTGCATAACCTGTGTATAAGTTCTACTCAACCGGACGACTCCAGTCAATATATACGGTTGTCGCCTCCCAAATTTTACCCAATGCAAGTTTGAACATATCTAAACTATCATTCGGCATGCCTGATATTTCTTCAAATTCTGTAAGCCCGGTGAACCGTTTCAGTACTTTCGGCGTAGATAAATATTCATAAGCCGCTTTTTTTAAAGCCTCATCTTGAAGACAGACCGTTATTTCCTTCGTTTCTTCATCATACCCGATCCAGCCCTGGTTATCGGCACCGGTATGTGCCGCCACTTTAAACATTGCCATATATCATTACTCCTTTTCTTTCACTTCTTTGACACTACTTTCCGCTTCCCACAAAAAACCTTTCATAACAGCACGTTTTCCGAATCGTTCCTGTAATTTATCGATAGCCGTCGTTACCTTTTCATCAGCTAACCGTTTTTGGGTTGTCGGGTCTTTCGCAAAGAGAGAGTCCTGGATAATGGCGGTCTGCAATTTACTGACCGTAATCCCCAGTAACCGTACAGAACCCTTTCTTATCTTCTTAGCATATAACTTTCGTGCGGAAAAATAAAGCTGTTCTTCTGTATAAAGACCTATAGATTCAGACGACTCCGACCTCGTCTCTGTCGTAAAATCATTATACCGTATTTTCAAAGTTATTGTACGCCCCATCAACCCGTGTTTACGCAAGCGATGTGCTACTTCTTCAGCCAAGAGACGTAACTGCCGATCCACATCTTCCTGTAAGACCAAGTCATTTTCATATGTTTGTTCATTACCTATCGATTTCACCTGCTGAGCCGTTTCAACTCGTCTGTAATCTCTTCCGTGAGCCAATTCATAAAGCCGCTCAGCCTGATTACCTACAAGAGGGCGCAACTTATCGGGAGAGGCAGCCGCAATACTGCCTATTGTATCGTACCCGGCAGCCAAAAGGCGATTTTCTGTTACCTTGCCGACACCCCAAATCTTACGAATAGGTAAAGGTGCTAACAATTCCTCTTCTTTTCCATAAGGAATACAGACCAATCCGTCGGGTTTGTCCAAATCGGATGCAAGCTTAGCCAGAAATTTATTCGGTCCGATACCGGCCGATGCAACAAGACCGGTCTGTTCTTTAATGTCCTTCTTTACAGCCCGCCCGACTTCCAAAACATCCTTATAATATCCATACAACCCCGATATATCTAAAAATGCTTCATCTAAAGAAAGCGGCTCGATATACGGTGAATACCCTTCGAATATCTTCCTGATTTGACGGGAAATAGTACGGTAATAGGCAATCCGCGGAGGCAAAAAGATCCCGTCGGGACATAATTGTCTGGCCTTCTTTGTGCCCAGTGCGGAATGAACACCGTAAGCTCGTGCTTCATAGGAAGCCGTGGCAACAACACCGCGATCACTTGTACCGCCTACAATGACGGGACGACCGCGAAGTTCGGGATTATCCCGTTGTTCTACGGACGCATAGAAAGCATCCATATCGACGTGCATAATCCATCGTCTGACCACAAAACTTCCCCCTTTCCCGTCGGTTATAACATTATACAATTTTGTTCAAAATAAATATAGACAAAGCCATTTTCTTGTTCTATTCTCTTATGAAATATGGTACTATGTATAAGCATAATATTTTAAGAAATTAGGTATAAATGTAACATTTTAGAAACGAGGCATTCGTCCATGGATTTGTTCCAATTAACCTACTTTATTGAAGTAGCTCACAAAAAAAGCTTTACCAAAGCATCTCATTCTCTCCACATCAGCCAGCCTTCTATCAGTAAAGGCATCAAGGCCCTGGAAAACTACTGGCAAGTACAGCTGTTTAACCGAACGGGAAAGCACGTGGAGTTAACGGAAATCGGCGCCTATCTCCTTCCCAAAGTGGAATCGGTAATCGAGCAGTTGGCACAAATCAGCGACGAGCTGGGATCACCTCACCAATTCAATTCCGGAACTGTTTCCATCGGGGTACCGCCTATGATCGGCTCTACTTTTATTTCTCCGTTTATCCACCATTTTTCCGAAAAATTCCCGGACATCAAGGTGGAACTGGCTGAAGTCGGCTCACACGATGTTATTTCCTCTATTGATAACGGCCTCATTCAGGCGGGCTTCGTAGCCTTGCCGATTAATGCGGATACTCCCTACGACTTCTTTATTTTCGATCAGGAATATTTACGTGTCGTACTCTGGCCCGATCATCCGCTGGCTAAGAAAAAGGGAATTACCTTACAGGAAATTAAAGACGAACCGCTGATTTACTATCCTGAAAGCTTCTCTCTTTATTCTTATGTTCGTTCATTTTATCAAAAAATATCGGCGCGTCCGAACATTGTCGGGCAAACCAGTCACTGGGACTTTATGGGCGAAATGGTACATACTCAAATGGGTATTGCCTTGCTGCCCGAATCAATCTGTAAAAGACTGGACCCGACTCGTCTGGTAACCGTTCCCCTTATAGATCCCCAAATTACGTGGACCTTGGCCATGGTTTGGAAAAGCAAGGGCTTTCTCTCTCATCCCACTCGCATGTGGGTTGAATTCTTCAAAGAGTTTTACAAAAACTCTGACTAGACTTACACATAAAGAAACCGCTATACGGATTTCCCCCGTACAGCGGTTTTCCTGTTTTACAAACTTCATCAACATACGCAGTCCGAATACCCCTGATATATACGCATAATTTCTTCTCGACTCATACGCGACTCCTTCCAAACCAAAGAGAATGAATCCTTACCGGTAATCCCCACAACCCGGATGCGTCGTAACCGCCGGGCCCGCAAGTCCTCATGGACGACTCCTTCATAAACAACGGCAACTCCGCAGTTTCCGTAAGCAAATCGCTTTACAATCTCATCGGTCCCTAAATCAATATACCTAAAAGACGATTCCAACGTAAGCCGTTGCTCCTCCAGGCACTGCTCAAATAACCGTCGCGACCCCAGGTGACTGCCGCAAAGTAAGAGCTTATGTCTTTTTAACTCTTCCAAGTCGATACTTTTATCTATATCATAACTTTTACCGCAACATAAAATCAGTCTTTCCGTATGGAAAGCCATGCTGTCGATTCCGTCCCCCTCCACCGGCCCGTCGACAACGGCAAAATCCAGAAAACCCACTTCCAGGGCCTTTGTCAGTTCTTCCGTCGTATCTATACGAACTGAAATTCCTTTTTTCCCGGATCGGTGCAAAAACTCGATAAGCTTACCCCCTATATCATGCTCCGAAACAGTCGGCGTCACGCCGAGCAACAAACTGCGACTATGCGTTCGGAATTGCTCAATCTGCCGCTTCACAACCGTATCGTCATGATATACGTTTTTTGCCGCCATACGGAGTAATCTTCCCGCACCGGTAAGGCGCAACTTTTTCCCGTTATACGAAAAAAGTTTAGTTCGGTAGTAGCGTTCAAGCCAGTGAATCTGTTGCGTCACCGCCGGTTGGGTAAGATGGAGTTCTGACGCCGCATGCGTAAAGTTCATGTGACGACAGACGCTCAAAAACGTGTACATCCTGAAATCCAACATAAAACCGCCTTCTTTTACCAAAGATTTTCGCTTTATGTCTCACGTCTCTGTACGTTCATTTTACGCCCTACTATTACTTTTTTGCAAGTATTTATTACATTTTTACGTATTGTGTTTTGCAAATATAATACGGCGGAGGAACTCAGCCTCCGCCGTCAATTTATTATTTATTCGATTCAAGTTCTAATTTAAACACGTGAATAACGTCCACATCGGGACAACAAAATACAGCTGTTCCTTCCGGTTGATCCGGTATGGCTCCTCCGTACCTCAAAATATCTATATACGGAAAGGCGACATGCATGGCCATAGGACAAATACGCCCCCGGTCCTTATCATAGCTGAACGTATCCCCTACACGATGCCCTCTGTGACACCCTTTGTGGCCGAGGGAATCGATGATTGTAATTTTTACATCTTTCTTTTTCATACCGTACCTCTACAAAAGTCCGAAAAGCCGCTTCCCGTTCTCCCACGTCACCTTTCGGATATGGGCACTGTCCGTTCCCCTCAACACGGCAATTTCATCTGCTACAAAGCGGACATACGCCGGTTCGTTGCGTTTGCCCCGATACGGCGGCGGCGTCAAATACGGGCAATCCGTTTCTATCAGAATTCTCTCTTCCGGCAGACGTGCAACAATATCCTTTAACTTTAATGATTTAGGAAATACCGTCGTGCCGCCGAAACCAAGATAGAAACCCATATTTATCAATTCTTTAGCCATTTCATAGCTGCCTGAATAGCAGTGAAAAACGCCGTGGCAACCCTTTCCGTACTTGCGTAAAATATCTACCGTATCACCGTGTGCCTCCCGGTCATGAATAATTAAAGGAATATCCAGTTCCGCAGCCATCTTGACCTGTTCAATGAAAACATTCTGCTGTACCTGTCGAGACGGTTCAGGCCAATGGTAATCCAAACCGACCTCGCCGATGGCCACCACCTTGGGTTCCCTGCAAAGCCATGACCTCATCTGAGCGAGCCCTTCGTCCGTCGCAACCGCAGCCTCTTCAGGGTGATATCCTACAGCTGCGTAAACCTCATCATAAACGCGGGCTAATTCAATTGCCGAGGCCGATGTATCCACGCCCGTACCGGGGCAAACCATACAACCGACCCCGGCTTCAAAAGCCCGTGCCAACATTTCCGCACGATCATCTTTATAGGCTTCATCGTTAATGTGGCAATGTGTATCAAAGAGCATTAGCGTACTCGACTTCCTGCCGCCATGGAATCGGCGAAGATAACTTGCAAATTATCGTTACCGTCTGAAGCGGCCAATAGCATACCGTAAGATTCAACCCCGCAAAGAGTAGCCGGCTTTAAGTTCGTAACGACGATGACATGTTTACCTACCATATCTTCCGGCTTGTAGTACTTGGCAATACCGCTGACAATTTGCCGCTGTTCTGTGCCTAAATCAATTTGCAATTTCAACAACTTTGATGTCTTAGGCACCTTTTCACAAGCCAAAACAATACCGACGCGCAAATCCGTTTTTCCGAACGTATCGATATCGATTTCGGGCTTAAGCGGTTCTTTGGCTGCAGGTACTACATCGACAGCCGCCTTTTCATCAACAGGAGCTTCCGCTACTTCTTCCGCCAAGTCATAACGCGGGAAAAGAGCTTCTCCTTTAGCTGTATGTGTGCCTACCGGGTAGCCTCCCCATACAGCCACATCTGCAAGCTTAACTCCTTTGAAATTCTTCAAGCCGAGTTGAGTCCACATGTTTTCCGCACTGGCAGGAATAACAGGACTGACAAGAACGGAAATAATCCGTAACGATTCCATTAAGTTGTATAAAACTGTACGCAATCGTCCCACGCAGTCGGTATCTTTAGCCAAAACCCACGGCACGGTTTCATCAATATACTTATTGCTTCGTCTGATAAGACCCCAAATATCATTTAAAGCGTCATCAATTTTCATATCGTCCATTTCGGCTTCGAACTTGCGAACCGTTTCGACCGCCAACGCCGCCAATTCGTCATCGACCGCTGCTTTATCCGTCGGACCGGCAACGACTCCGTCTTCATATTTTTCGACCATAGCCAAGGTACGTTGCAATAAGTTACCCAAATCATTGGCTAAGTCAGCGTTTATACGATTAATAAAAGTAGGCAAGGAGAAATTCCCGTCCTGTCCCAACCGAACTTCTTTCAGCAAATAGTAGCGCAATGCATCCGCCCCGTACCGTTCAATCAAGGGGACGGGATCGACAACATTCCCCAATGATTTACTCATCTTCGTGCCGTCTACAATAAGCCAGCCGTGCCCGAATACTTTCTTAGGCAAAGGAAGTCCGCAACTCATGAGCATAATGGGCCAAATAATCGTATGGAATCGCACGATTTCTTTGCCCACTAAATGCAAGGATGCCGGCCAAAATTTATCAAAGTTTTCCGGGTCTTCCAAATACCCGGCCGCTGTCAGGTAATTAGCCAAAGCATCAAACCAGACATAAACAACATGCTTCGGATCCCAAGGTACCTTAATACCCCAATCAAAGGATGTACGCGAAATACTGAGATCTTCCAATCCGCTCTTAACGAAAGCAATCATTTCGTTGCGACGCGATTCAGGCTGAATGAAATCAGGGTTCTCTTCAATGAATTTAAGCCATCTGTCGGCATATTTATTAAGGCGCAGGAAATAGCTTTCCTCTTTTACCAATTCCAACGGGCGGCCGCAATCGGGGCAGACATGCTTACCGTCGGGCAACTTATTTTCCGGCCAGAAGGTTTCATCAGGTGTACAATACCAGCCTTCGTATTCAGACTTATAAATATCACCGTTATCGAAGGAACGTTGCATCAAGTCTTGAACCACTCGTTCATGACGCAGCTCTGTTGTTCTGATAAAAACATCATTAGATATATTCAGACGCTTCCACAAATCCTTAAACAAGGCTACAATGCCGTCTACATACTCGATGGGCTTCATTCCCTGTGCTTCGGCAGCCCGTTGAATTTTTTGACCGTGCTCATCCGATCCGGTTATAAAAAGAGTATCGTCACCGCGCAAACGATGAAATCTGGCCAAGGAATCGGCAATTGTCGTGCAATACGTATGGCCGATATGAAGTTTTGCGCTGGGATAATAAATAGGCGTAGTAATATAATAAGTTTTCTTTTCTTTATTCGACATGAATAAATCCCTCCTGTTGACGGCAAATGAGCCGTCCCTTCTATCCATATAAATTAACAGCTGTTTTATAAATCCAAGGCCGCCTTATATACATCTCTCTTAGGCACTCCGCAACGTTCCGCCGTAAGGCGGATAGCTTCTTTTTTATCCGTTCCCGCTGTCACGAGTTGTCGTAGTACCTCTATATAATCTGTCTCAACTCGCCGTTTTGTCTCGTCATCAGTACTGCTGCCGATTAAAATGACAAACTCCCCTCGACACCCTTGTTCCTGCAAATGTCTGCGTACAGTACTCAAAGTTCCGCGAATGTATTCCTCATACTTCTTGGTCAGCTCCCGACATAAGACAGTCGGTCTGTCACCAAGCGCCTCTTCTATTTCACGTAACACGCCTTCTATACGATGCGGTGCTTCATAAAGAATGAGCGTTCCGCACAGATTTCTAAGTCGCTCCAGGGCCGGCCTTCGATGGCGCTTTGTTTTCGGCAAAAAGCCGACAAAGGTAAACAAGGTCGTATCAAGACCTGACGCAATCAAACCGGTCAATCCCGCATTAGCCCCCGGCAAAGGTACTACAGGAATATTTTCCGCCAACGCTTCTCGTACCAAGTCACTCCCGGGATCGCAAATACCGGGCATGCCTGCATCACTGACAAGGGCCACCATCTCCCCCTTTTTTAATCGCTCAATCAATACGGGACCCTTGTCCGCCTTATTGTGTTCGTGATAACTGAATAAGGGAGTTTCTATATGATAAGCCGAAAAGAGAAGCTTCGTATGACGTGTATCTTCAGCTGCAACTACATCGGCCTCGTTCAGACAACGCACCGTCCGGTATGTAATATCTTCCAAATTACCGATAGGCGTAGCACACAAATATAAAGTTCCTTTTTGAAATACTTCCGCCATAATGGTTAACCCTTTCCGTAAAAGTGCAAAACGGTTTTTGTATAAGTTCCATCTCGATTATGTGCCACCAGGGGGCTTTGTACAATCATACCCGGCTTTCCGCCGCGAACCCCCTCTACCAAAAAGCACTTGGCATCCTTATCCTCATGGCCGTAAACAAGCCGTAGGACCTTCGGTTCTATAGCCGCTTCTTTCATGGCTGACAGGATCTCCGCCAGACGCTCTGCCGTATGTACCATACGAAATCGACCGTGAAACTTCAACGCATATGCTGCCGCCTTCAACACATCATTCAGCGTTGCCGTTTCTTCATGTCTGGCTCTCCTTACCCCGATTTTATCACTGGCGGCACCGCGAAATAACTCACGGTACGGCGGATTGGCATAAACCACGGAAAAGCTTCCTGACGGGAAAAGCTCCTCTATGCGGCGATAGTCGCCTCTGCGAACAACAATACAGCTCTCTTTTCCGTTCAACACCACATTGCGTGCCGCAATATCCGCCATGACGGGATTCAGCTCAAGAGCCGTAATCTCCGTAGCTCCACGAGCCGACAGGATAAGCGGAATAGCCGCTGTTCCGGTTCCCAAATCAAGAGCGGCGCCTTTAACGATATCTCCGAAATGGGCTAATAACACGGTATCCAGAGAAAAACAAAATTCATCATTTCTCTGAATCAGCTTCATGCCGTCTAAAACAAGGTCATCAAGACGTTCGTTTTCCTTCAGCTTAATCGTCATTTTCCGGTTCCGCCACATCATTCCATGCTACATTCACAGTCTGTCCCGATTCAAGCTGAACGCGTACCGTATGAGTCTTAACATTAACTCGTAAGACCGTACCCAAGCCTTCATCGGTAATGACTCTCTTACCTACTGTCGGGGGCTTTTGCTGCTCACCGCACTTATGACAGGACTGACATTGCAACTCTCCCGATGTGTACAACGAATTTTCATACCGCAGGCAACACATAAGTCGACCGCAAATACCGGAAATCTTAGTGGGGTTTAAAGACATACCTTGGCTCTTGGCCATGCGAATGGACACCGGTTTGAAATCTCCCAGGAAAGCGGCACAGCACAACGGCCGACCACAGTATCCCATACCGCCGATCATCTTTGCCTCGTCACGCAAACCGATTTGTCGCAACTCGATCCGAGTACGAAATACGGAAGCCAAATCACGCACAAGCTCCCGGAAATCGATGCGGCCGTCAGCCGTAAAGAAAAAAATGATTTTTCCCATATCAAAAGTATAATCCACATCAATTAATTTCATAGGCAACTTATGCTTCTCAATTTTTTCAAGACAAATCCCGAACGCTCTTTTTTCCCGCTCCCTATTCTTCGACGCCTGTTGCAAATCCTTGGTAGTAGCGCGTCGAACGATGGGTTTTAAAGGTTGCACAACCTCCGACTCTTCTACTTCACGCGGCTCTATAACCACCGTGCCGAACTCCGTGCCCCTGGCGGTTTCGACAATAACGCCGTCTTGTATATCCAGGTCTATGCCGACAGGGTCAAAGTAATAGACCTTCCCGGCCGTTTTAAAACGAATACCGACTACAATCAACTAATACGATCCCCTTCCTTGGAGAAATGCAAGACAAATATAGTCCCAAATCAAATTTATATTCACATATCTGGAAACGCCTTCAAGCCCTTCTTCTACAGCCTTGATACCCTTCTGTATTTCATCTTCGGGCCATTGCGACACCATGGTCGACAGCTCCGCTGCATAGCGTTTTAACTGTATTTTTTCTATGGAAACACCGACTCTCAACAACAAGAGATCCCGTAAAATACGCAATATAAATTGCATAACCTCTTCAGACTCGGATTCATGAAATGAAACCGTATACGCAGCCCATTCGGCAAAAGGCACGGGATTTTCTTTAACGGTCTTCAAAAAATAAAATGCCCGCTCGGGCGCAAGAGATGACCGTGCATGCAAATAGTCCAATGCCGCCTTAACATTACCGCCGCTGTAAAAAGCCGCTTCTTCACAAAGTCCCTCATCCCCTTTATAGCGAGTCTTCAAAGCTGCCGTAAGTTCATCCGTTCCTACCGAATCGAACCTAAACATGACGCAACGCGACACAACCGTGGGCAATAAGGCCGCGGGTTTATCTGTAATCAAAATAAACACGATACCCTCTGCCGGCTCTTCCAGGGTTTTTAACATACGATTGGCAAATTCGGCATTCATGGTTTCTACATGGTCGATAATAAAAACACGTATATCCTGCGCACTGCCTCGCAAAGAAATAATTTCCTGCAAATCCCGAAACTGAGCGGTTTTCAGCATAGATTTTTCAGGTCCTATATAAAATACATCTTCCCCGTCATGAATCATACTGTCAGGTGCTGAAAAATCTATGTGTTGCAATACTTTTCGTCCTACAAGAGCTGACGCAAGGGCCACTGCCGCCACGGTTTTACCCGTCCCTGCAGGGCCGGAAAAAATAGAAGCGTGTGGTACTCGACCTTCCTCGATAAGGTGAATCCAGCGTTTTTTCAGTTGTTCATGACCGATGAGTTCATCAAAAAACGCTCTATCCGCCATAAGGCCCTCCCTAAATATACATATCTAATTTATTATATGAAAAAACGGCGGCAAAGTCCAGTAATACCGCCGTCTCAGCCACTTTATACCGTCATCCGCAAGGATTATCGAATGATTGTTATTATTGCTTACAGCCCTGTTCATGCAAAATTGTTACGGCACTTTCCAAGTACGACAAACCGGCTACACTCCCCATTCCTCGATCACACAGTCCCTTGCCCGCAAGCGGTGCCTGTAATCCGGCTCCTTTAAACTGCATAACCTGTACAGGCTCATCATAGGCTACGGATGTAAACACATAATCACGCACACCTTCACAAATAGCCTCTCCTATTAAAAAGGCCGCAACAGTCAATGCATTGTCCAAAACAACGGGTATTTTTCGTCCTGCTGCCGAAAGGATAAATCCGGTCATAGCCGCCAAATCGGGAGACCCGATTCGCTCCAGCAGTTGAATCGGTCGATCTGCTACAACACCGGTTTCATCTATAAGAGATAAAAATCTCTCAGCCGCTTCACGCTGTTTCGTTGATTCCGGTTCCGTCACAAGTCGGTTTCGGAAAAATACAGCTGTTACGGCCAAAGCCGTCAAGGGCCAGCGTTCGCCTACATTCCCCATGCCCAGTGCCGTATAGCCTTCATCTGCCAAACGTTGTGCAATATCCACACCGATCATAAAGGCATCTTCCGTCGCCTGTCTCGTCATCGCCGTCCCTTGTGCAAAATAACGACTCCCTGCCGCTACTCGCAGTGACTGAACACCCGGAGATTCAGTCAAGGGTTTTTGTAACCCCATATCCAATAAAAGGACTCCGACGCCCGCCTTATGAGCCGCCTTGTTCAACTCATCCTTCCCGGTTGCAATCCGTTCTGCTTCTGTATGGCTATCCGCCCCTTTCGTCTTATTTTCCGCTCCGTTTACAGCATGGTCGGCGGCAAAAATAACCAATCCTTTTTGCAAAGGTTGAGGCCGAAACGTTGCAAAAATACCGGCTAGTCTGCCTGCCGTCTCTACAACTCCCGAATTATTAATTCCCTTATATGTCAATTCATCGCGAACACGAGTTTCATAATTCCTGTTCGACACTTCAATACGAGTCCTTAACTCCTGTATCAGTCTATCCATTACGAGTCCCCCCTTATTACGGCATATTATATCACATTCCTCGTCTCCTCTGGTTCAAATATTATTCGACCATTTGGGCCATAGTTCGAGCATTCGGCACCTTAATTCAATATATTCCGTTTTCTAATATCATTCACTTATCGATTAATATTATTAATTGAGTTTTATTTATTATTGCTCGCTTGTTATAATGGCCGTGTCATCAATAATCAGAATTCATGTTTCGTAATTTGCGGTCTCTATTTACGGAGGGATTACTTTTATGTTTAATTTTTCCTATTTTTTTGAGGTTTTGCCGAAAGTTGCCGACCACCTGTCCGTCACCCTTGAACTGACCGCCGTATCGGCCGTATTCGCCTTGTGTATCGGGCTTGTAGTCGCCATTATTGCCTACTATAAAATACCTGTTCTCTATCCGGTTACTCGGGCCTATGTTTTTCTTATGCGCGGTACTCCGGCCATTGTACAACTGTACTTCTTTTACTATGGCATCGCTACATTCAGTAAATTTATCCGCGAAATGGATCCGGTCCCGGCCGTCGCCATTGTCATGAGCCTAAATATCGGTGCCTTTATGTCCGAAAGCATTCGTGCCGCCCTCATGTCTGTCGACCAGGGACAAAAAGAAGCGGCTCTATCTCTAGGCATGTCCAACTTACAACTTGTCCGCAGAATTATTATTCCCCAGGCAACACGAATTGCTCTACCCACCTTATTTAACGATATTATTAACTTGGTTAAACTTTCATCCCTTGCCTTTATGTTAGGGGTTATCGATATTATGGGTGCCGCAAAGATAGAAGGAAGCTATACGTTTCGCTATTTTGAAATCTATGCGGCCGTCATGGTCATTTACCTTGTTGTTATCGGCATTCTCACGCTGATTCACAAGCGAATTGCCGCACGCAATGCCGATGCTTATTAAACTTATTTAATCCTAAAAGGAGACTTGCTATGAAAACCAAATTATTTACCATCTTGCTTCTAATCTGTGCAATGCTGGGGATCGCCGGTTGCGGCCCTTCTTCCGAAAAAACAGCATCAGAACGAACAATTACTATCGCAACTACCGGTACGAATATTCCTTACACAATTGTTAATGAGTCAGGCGAATGGACCGGTATTGACGGGGATATCTGGAAGGAAATTGCCGCTCGCAAAGGCTGGAAAATTCAATTAAAACGAGTTCCATTCGACTCTATCTTCGGTGAGCTTGATACGAAACGAGCAGATTTAGCAGCGAATTGCTTCGCCGTAAAAAAAGAAAGAACTGATAAATATTATGCCTCCATTCCTTATTACGGAGATGCTCAGGCACTAGTCGTGAAAGACGGTAGTCCCATTAAAACATTTGAAGATTTGCGAGGAAAGACGGTCGGTATCACCAACGGACAAGCCAGTCAGACTATCATTATGGATATGTCTAAAGAATACGGCTTCGACGTAAAAATCTACGAAGAATCTAATCAGGGAATGCAAGACGTTGTTCTCGGGCGAATTGACGCACAAGCTTGTGCAGTCTCAACAGCCGAACAGTTTATTAAGAAAACAGGTAATAAACTCACAGTTCTTGATCAGAAGTTAAAATCCAATAATGTGGCTTACTTCTTCCCCAAAACGGAAGATGGGGCTAAGCTTCGCGATGAAGTTAATACGGAATTACAAAAAATGCTGGATGACGGTACCATCGCCAAAATTACGGAAAAATATTTTGGCGGCGATATGACAAAATTAATTATAAAAGAATAATTACGGAGGCTTTCAGTCATGAACGATCCGCTCGTTAAAATAGAACATCTGACAAAACGTTTCAGTAACAATCCTCCCGTACTGAACGGCATTGACTTGGACGTATATAAGGGTGAAATTATTGCATTTATCGGCCCGTCAGGCACAGGCAAATCTACACTGTTACGCTGCCTCAACTACTTGACGGAACCTACGGAGGGTACCGTCTCTATCGATAATGTTTCCATTACGGCCGGTACGCAGACGCCGTCTCAGATCCGAGAGCTGCGTAAACACTCCGCCATGGTCTTCCAAAACTATAACCTGTTTAAAAACAAAACGGCTATAGAAAATATTATGGAAGCCCTGATCGTCGTTCACAACATGTCGAAAAAGGATGCGGCTATACGAGCTATGGATCTGTTGGCCAAGGTAGGCATGTCGGAGCAGCGAGATTACTATCCGTCAAAACTTTCGGGCGGACAACAACAACGAATTGCCATTGCTCGAGCCGTCGCCGTAAATCCGACGATCTTACTGCTGGACGAACCAACGTCCGCGTTAGACCCCGAGCTGGTCGGTGAAGTGTTGAAGGTTATCCGGCAGTTGGCGGACGACGGTGCTACGATGTTACTCGTAACTCATGAAATAGCCTTTGCCGCCGAAGTGTCTACACGGGTTATCTTCATAGAAAACGGCAAAATTGCCGCCGACGGTACACCGGAAGACATCATTCTCCATCCGAAAAACGAACGTTTATGCCAGTTCCTTCAGCATGTAAAATAGCTTTAAATAAAGAACAGAGGCTTGTCGATTCCTTCCAAATTGACAAGCCTCTGTTCTTTATTCCCGATTTTCGGTGAAATTATAAAGCGCCGTTTTTCTTCAAAAAGTCTTCTACTTCGCCTTCCGTTTTAGGAGCAATCAGCATGTCGCTGTATTTACCCTGATTATAAACGAAAAGTGCCGGGATATATTCAATGCTCCTTGCTTGGGCCAACTCGGGGCTTTCATCCGTGTCAATCGCTACAAATGTCACCTTGCCCGCTAATTTTTCGGATAAGCCGTTAAGTACCGGCAAAAGAGCTTGGCAATGAGGGCACCATTCGGCACTGAAATCCAATAACACGGGAACGTTTGAGTTTTCTACAACTTCTTTATAGTTTGTACTGTTTACTTGCGTTATCATATTACAATCTCCTTCAATACAATAATAATAGACTGGCCGTTAGGGTTATTATAGCACAAACCATACCTTTTTTGTACACCATTTATGCAAAATTCCCACAAATCCACTTACGTATGCATTGGGAATATACAATTATATCAAATCACTATCGTTAATTTCGCCCCTGTTCTTATTACTATATACAATATATGGTATATTTAATGTGGCATTGCCTCTTTGGGCCGCCTTTCGTACTATCTTTCACTTGTCTTTTCAGGGTGGTAGTATATAATATAGCTGGTATATATAGTTAACATAATATATATGTATTTTCAAAAGGAGGTTCACTTAATATGAACGGCTTGTTTCTAGTCATTATTTCAGCATTAGTCTTTGTATTGGCATACCGTTTCTACGGTGCATTCATTGCAACTAAAGTACTTGCAGTAAACCAATATAAAGTAACTCCTGCATTCCGTTTTGAAGACGGTCATGACTACGTACCGACAAACAAATACGTTGTTTTCGGTCATCACTTCGCAGCCATTGCCGGTGCCGGTCCTTTGGTCGGTCCTGTCATTGCTGCTCAGTTCGGGTACTTACCCGGCGCATTGTGGATTCTTATCGGCGGCGTTTTAGCCGGTAGTGTTCATGACATGGTTATTCTTTTTGCATCTATGCGTTATGACGGTAAATCCATTGCCGAAATTGCTAAACACCAAATGGGCGGCAGTATCGGTTTGGTAACGTCTCTTGCCGTACTCTTCCTTAACATCCTGGCTATGGCAGGCATGGCCGTTGTTATCGTTAACGCGTTGCATGACAGCCCTTGGGGTACGTTTACTATCGGTATGACGATTCCTATCGCTGTATTTATCGGTATTTACATGCATTATTTACGTCCCGGTAAAATCCGTGAAGGTACGGTTATCGGTGTCGTCCTTACCTTACTCGCTGTTGTCCTCGGCCCGTCTGTAGCTGCCAGCCCCACTTTGGCACCGCTCTTTACAATCAGTGCTCACGGCATTGGCGTATCACTCATTGTCTACGGCTTTATCGCTGCCGCAATGCCCGTTTGGTTGTTGTTGGCTCCGCGTGACTATTTGTCCACGTACATGAAAATCGGTACTATCGGTGCTTTGGCTCTCGGTATTATCGTCGTTATGCCGACCATCCAAATGCCGGCTGTAACACAGTTTGTTTCCGGTGGCGGCCCTGTTATTACGGGTCCTGTTATTCCCTACATCTTTATTACCATCGCTTGCGGTGCTATTTCCGGATTCCACTGCATGATCAGCACAGGTACGACACCGAAGATGCTCATGAACGAACGTTCCATCTTGCCTGTCGGCTACGGTGCTATGCTTACGGAATCTTTTGTCGGCATGATGGCCTTAATCGCGGCAACAAGCTTAATTCCTAACGACTATTTTGCTATCAACTCGACAGCTGAACACTTTGCGGCACTCAACATGCCTGTAGTAGATTTACCTCAGCTCAGCCATATGGTCGGTGAAAACGTTGCTCATCGTCCGGGCGGTGCCGTTTCCTTGGCAGTCGGCATGGCATTTATCTTCTCCAGTATTCCCGGTCTTGATCACCTCATGAACTACTGGTATCATTTCTGTATTATGTTCGAAGCATTGTTTATTATGACAATCCTCGATGCCGGCACGCGTGTCGGTCGTTACATGTTGCAAGAGCTCATTGGACGCGTAGTTCCGAAGTTTGCCGACCCCCATTGGCTCCCCGGTGCATTGATTGCATCCGCTCTTATCTCCGGTGCTTGGGGCTACATTGTACTTCAAGGTAACTTATCCACCATTTGGCCGATCTTCGGTGTATCGAACCAGTTGTTGGCCATCATTACCCTTGCCTTATCCTCTGTTGTTATCTGCAGCATGGGTAAGGCACGCTACCTCTGGGTAACGATTATCCCCTGGGTATTCCTCACGGTTGTTATCTTCTACGCAGACTTCCTGAACATGTTTGAAATCTACTTACCGAAGGGTGAATGGTTGCTCTTTAGTGTATCTGCAATCATGGCAGTCTTCGTTATCATCATCAGCATTGCTTCGATTCGTAAATGCATCTACCTCGCTAAGACAGTTCCGGCAAGCTATGATACTACAGAAACAGTAGAAGCGGTCGAACTCAAACGTTTGAAGGAAATGGAAAACAGCGATCCTGCTGCTAAACACTTTGATGAAGAAACGGTAGAAGTACACTAATTCGTTATACGACTACCTTGCATCTGAAAGAGGTCGACCTTATACTAAGGTCGACCTCTTCTTTTATGAAAAAACATGAAAACCAGCTAACAAGGATAGGTAAGACTATGAAAGATTCTCAGACCTTAATTTGTAATGATTGCCCCCGAAATTGTAACGTTGCACGCTCTCTCTACGCAAATGCCGTACCGCTGAAAACGGGATTTTGCCGTAAAGCCTTTCAACCTACTGTTGCCAGAGCCGCGCTGCACCATTGGGAAGAACCTTGCATTACCGGCACAAACGGATCGGGTGCCGTTTTTTTCGGCGGGTGTAACTTACAATGCGTTTTTTGTCAAAATTCTGAAATCAGTCATCAAGATTCAGATATTGCCGTAACCCCTGAAACCCTAAAAAAAATCTATACCGATCTCATCTCTCAAGGGGCACATAATATCAATCTGGTCACACCGACGCATTACATACGAGCCGTAGCCGAAAGTCTGGATACGCGCTTATCGGTTCCGGTGATCTATAATTGTGGCGGTTATGAAAAGATTGAAACCATACATCTTTTAAAAGACAAAGTTCAAATTTGGCTACCCGACTTAAAGTATATGGACGAGGCGGTGGCCATACGCTACGGTGCCGCTTCCGACTATACCCGTGTAGCTACAAGAGCTATCAAAGAAATGTATGAACAAACCGGTCCCTTTGAGACGGATGACCGGGGATTGTTGACGCGCGGCGTTATTATTCGGCACCTTATTTTGCCGGGAAACACGGAAAACTCCAAACGGGTTATAGATTGGGTGGAAAACAATTTTTCGGAAGGCCAGGTCCTATTCAGCCTTATGCGCCAGTACATACCGCACGGTAAGGCTCATGAATATCCGGAAATCGCTCATCCTTTGACAGCTTCCGAATACAACCAAGTAGAGCAATATTTGTTTTCGACGACCATTGAAGACGGCTTTGTACAGGAAGAAGAAAGTGCCGACAGTCGCTTCATTCCGAAGTTTGACGGCACAGGCGTTCCCGTTAAATAAAAAAGGTAACCCTCACAGTATACTGCAAGGGCTACCTTTTTTATTTATCAATATCAAAAATTTTTCCGGGGTTCAAAATTAAATCCGGATCCCAGGCTTTTTTCAGAGCCTTCATTAATTCAAGCTCCACAGGGTCCGTATACGTTACCATAAAGGCCTTTCTGACAGTTCCTATACCGTGTTCTCCCGATATCTTGCCCCCTTTGGCATAAACAGCGGTATATGCTTCTTTTTCGTATTCTGCCAAACGTCGTTCCCATTCCGTATCAGTCAGACCGTTTCTTAAAATATCCAAATGAATATTTCCGTCTCCCGCATGGCTTACACCGCGAAAGCATAATCCCGTACGTTCCCCGATAAGCTGCAACTCTTGAAGAATCTCTGCAATACAATCCGGGGGAACAACAAAGTCCTCCATAGCAACAGGTCCTTCTGCCCCGGAGGCTTCGGAAAAAATCTTTCGTGCCTTCCAAATTTTATCGGCATCAGCCATAAAAACCTCTGTAGCCCCGCAGGTCCGACAAATTTCATCAACCTGCATACAAATGTCGTCAGCCTCATCTTCATTGCGGCAATCTACCTGAATAATCATATAATTACCCTTTTCAGACGCTACTTGTCGCTCTCCGGTAAAACGCTCTACGGCACGTATCGATTCATTATCCATAAACTCTAAGCAAGTTGTCTCTATCCGATTTTTAGGTAGTGCGGTTACCAGAGACAACGCCTCCTGTGCCGATGAAAAAACAGACAATATATGGACGCTTACAGGGGGCAAGGGAACCAGCCGCACAGTAACTTCCGTAATAATTCCCAAAGTTCCTTCGGCTCCGATGACAACTTTTTCTAAAGCATATCCCGTAGAGGACTTTTTCAGACGACCGCCCAATTCGACAATCTCGCCTTTAGGCGTTACCATTTTAACGGCATAAACTTGATCTCGTGTCGTCCCGTACTTTACGGCACGATTGCCGCCGGCATTGGTAGCCGCATTACCGCCTATAAAGCAACTGTCACCGCTACAGGGATCTCCGGCATAAAGAAGACCCTTGGCAGCTGCCATTCGCTGTAAATCTGCTGTAATAACCCCTGCTTCAACACGTGCATACAGGCACTCGTCATTAATTTCCAAAACAGCATTCATGCGTTCTGTCGACAAGATAATGCCCCCGTACTCATTAGCCACAGCCCCGCCTTCAAGGCCCGTTCCGGCACCGCGGGGGATGACAGGTATACGGTGTTTAACAGCCAGCCGCATCACAGCGGCTACCTCTTCTGTCGTAGCCGGTAATACCACCGCTTCGGGCAGTCTATAGGCTTTACGCTCCGCACCCTCATCCTGACCGTATAAAACAAGTCTGTCCTTGTCCGTCAGCACAGACTTATTGCCTACAATAGCGGCCAAGTCCTTAATTATATTCTCATTCACAACCGTATAGGTTTGCATAATTTTCCCCCTTTATTGCATTGACACACGGCCTGAGCATATGCTAGAATCACTGAACTGTAAATTAATTGAAATGAGGCGATTCATATGTTAAGACCACTTATCGGAATCAGTGGCAATTGTTTTGCCAACTGCACCGATCCCCTTCGTTCAGGTGTCAACGATGCCTATATCCGTGCAGTTACCGATGCCGGCGGCACACCCTTTATCCTTCCGTATACGAACGATACGGAAGCTGTTGAAAATATGATATCTCATTTAGACGGACTGCTTTTATCGGGCGGACAAGATGTTTATCCTCCCCGTTACGGTGAAGACGTATTACCTAAGTGCGGGCCCCTGAATCCCGGAAATGACTGTTTCGACTTTCTTCTCCTGGAATCCGCAGAAAAGCGAAAGCTGCCGATTATGGCAATTTGTCGCGGCCTGCAAGTCGTAAACGTCTTTCACGGCGGCACCTTGTATCAAGATATCTCCTATATGCCCGAAGAATCTGTTGCCCATAATTTAAAAGAGAACCGGGATCTTCCGGCACATACCGTAACAATTGAAGCCGGCTCCCGATTACAAGACATTTTAAAAAAGACGGAATGGTCTGTCAATTCGCTACATCATCAAGCCGTAAAAGAGGTAGGCAAAGGTCTGGTCGTAACGGCCCGCGCAAAAGACGGTGTAGTAGAAGCTTTGGAGCTGCAAGACTATCCTTATTTACAAGCCTATCAATTTCATCCTGAAGAAATGTATGCCTCCAACTACTTCGCCAAACAACTCTTTTATGATTTCATAAAAGGATCTGCTAAATATATGATTAGTCCTCTTAAATAACAGAAAAGCCATGGAAAAAATCCATGGCTTTTTCTTATGAAAGGAAAAGCGCTCGAATAAGGGGCGCCACGTGAGGAGCGTAAAGACCTTCTACAAAACCGAAGACCAGAAGCCCGATAACCGAGCCTACCAATGCCCCGTTAATGCGAATCCACGCCAAATCTTCACCGACTTTATTTTCCAAGAATTCGTTGAATTTACGCTTATCAAACCCCGACAACACTTCACGTACGGCGACGCCGATAAGAGAGTGTTCGTGTTCGAGCACTACTTCGACACAGCGGCGAATCTGATCATCGAGCCATTGCTTGATTTCCGGATGTTCATTGCAGTAGTCTAAATAATTCATAAACTCACTTTCCAACAAATCCTGCAACTTTTCTTTACCTATAGGACCGGTGGCAAAATAGCTCTGACTGGTTTTATAAGTGGCCTTAAACCATTTTTCAATGGGCAGAGAATCGACAAATCTATCTTGCCAACTCTGTACCGTATATGTAAGCTGCCCGTTCATGGAATACAGGCGCATTTCCAGCTTTCGGCACAACCACTGCCGTTTAGCAGGATCCGCTTTTTCCCAACTCGTAAGCCACGCCAACAAACCGCTTTGTACATCAGCGGCTATCTTTCCCATATCGACCATACCCGTAAAGCGATTAAGCATAATAATAACATGAGGTGTCGTCTTCGATTCGTTCAGCCATTCCTTTAACGATTGCTCTAAAATTTTTCTGAATCCGTCCGTAGCGACCCCTTCTTTTAACAAACCGATACCATCGTCCAATAAATGACTTTGTTCATCTTCCAACAAGGCTATGAATCGATCCTGTACGATAGTTAATAAAGGTTGCCGTTTCAAATAGTCACGAATATGGCGGATAATCGTTTCCTGCGTATCTTCTTTTCCTGTATATGTATAAATCTGTTTAGCTCCTTCATACAGAAGGTTACGAAACCGTTCTCTACCCTCAATCGTATCCAACCACTTATTAAAAGTTTCGACAAAAGAGATTTTATACAATTTTTCACGCCACATGTGCGGCTGTAAAAGCTTCTCCGACACAATGTGTGTCATGCCGTCTATAATTTGATTGCGATGCGTATGCACCAATTCCGTGTGCCACGGAAAGCCGAGAGGCTTTTCAAATAAAGCCGTAACGGCAAACCAGTCGGCAATACTGCCGATTAACGCCGACTGAAAGACAAACAGGGCCAGCTTTAGGCCAATTGTCACTTCATGGGTACACCAATACCAGAAAACACCGGCAAAGCAGATAAAAGACAAGGCCAAAATCAAATCCGCACGTTGACGATAATTCATACTATTGGCCCCCTTTCGCAATGAACATGCCGATATAAATAAGCGTTCCCAACGCAGCCCCTACCAGAGAACCGTTAATACGTATCATCTGCAAATCATACCAAACACCGGATTCCAACTGCTTTGCCAAAACGCCGGTATCATACTTGAGAATTTCTTCTTCCGCCGTCTTACCGAACCATTCCTGTACTCTCTTCAGCTCTCTTGCCGCTAAAGCCAGAATATAGCGATTTAACTGATCTACCTGGTCAGGGCTTGATTTCCACGACTCCAACCGTTCAATAGCATATGAAGCCGCTGAATAGCAAACCCGACTCTGACGATCTTCATCCAGTACATAACGCTGCCAAGCTTCCTTCATATCCGGTCGAGAAATTAAATGTCTGTAAAAACGAATCTTATATGCCTCAATACGTTCTTGCCATTCCTGATTATGTTCCAACCGATCGGCTTGCTGCCAAATAAAACTTACAACCGCTGCTCGCTCAGGCGTACCTTTTACCTTCACTTGTGCCAATTTTTCTCTTAGCTTACGTTGCAAAACCGTAGCTACGTTCTCGGGACTGAATACATCACTGGCCAGTGCCGCTTTGACAACAAGGGCATAGACAAAGTTCCGTTTTTCATACTGATGTAATGATTCTTTATAAATATCTCCGATATATGCATGTAAAGTCTTGCTTTCAGTCAACTGTTCGCCCGTGAGAACAACAAAATCCACAAAAGCATCTCCCGCTTCACCCGAAAGACCGGCCTTAACGGCCTTGGACATCATGGGTGCAATATGAATCCGTTCAATAGCCCCTTCTCCATAGCGAGAAAATGCTTCGACAATGGCCCGTAAATCAACGGTATACAAGAAGGTATTCAGCACTTGACCCAAAACGCGTTCAGCCGACTGAAATCCTTCTTTCGTGTGTAAATAAGTCAGACTGGCTTCCAATACAGGATGGTTTTTCAGTACCGAATACATATTGGAAACTGTTAAAATTTCGCTGACAATCATGTGTCGGGCGGTTTCAGCAATACGCGTCTTACTGCGAGGAATCAGAGCCGTCTTAAAGGAAATGCCTAAAGGCTTGCGAAATAACGCCGTAACGGCATACCAATCGGCAAGACCGCCGATAAGAGCCGCTCCGCTCAAATGAGAAAGCAAACCGCCCCAAAAGAAATCTTCCAGGGGAAATGAAACGAGAAAACAAAGTGCCGCCCCTATTAATATATAATCGGCAATATGCGTGCGTCGCCGACGTATCTCTTCTGCCATAATATCCTCCTCACATATGCCTGCCTATCTACAAGCGGCCTACCATTGACGACTGTCTCCGTCTTTCTGCGGTATCCACAAGGGCGTACTCCCGTACTTCTCGGTAAATTCCGCCGACGGTTCCCACACGGATCCGAAGTAATGCATAGGTATCAAGCATAAGTCTACTTTTACTTGATTTAAAAAGGCTGAAACACCCCATTCACGAGTACGTCCCAGACGTGCGTCTACAGGGAAAAAAGCCAAATCCGTTTCACCAATATCCAGTCGACTCATTTCCCGTTCAAACAGCTTATCCGCTTCTCGTCTGTCAGCTTCAGTATCTCCGTCCCAATGCCAGTGATTCAAATCTCCGGCATGAAAAATTCGTAACCCGTCCGTTTCTACATAAAAGGAACCTCCTTCGTCGGTAGAGCCGAACTCATGCACAGACACATCATCTTCGCACCATTCTTCATAAGGTCGCAGAACAACGGTTTTACCGTCCTTCCACACCGATAACGGTACGGTAGCATCCGTAATGCGTCGAACCGTCACATCCGAAAATTTGACTATATACGGATTAAAGTGATCAGCATGACTGTGACTGACAAAAAACCAAAAAGGCTTTTCTCCGCCTTTCAATCTCAGCAATACCTTTTCCGGATCCTTATAGTAATCAAAAATCAATACCTTCGTATCCGTTTCAACTGCAAAGCCGCTATGGTTCAAATAGTACACTTTCACACAAGCCATTAATTCCTCCAGTATTAAAATAGTACCTACTACTATCACTATATTATAACAATCAGAATGTAAAGACTCAACACCTATGCCCAATCCGGTATACGAGAGTTTATCAGCTTTTCCGGTCGAAAATATATCGAAAAACACCCCTCCCGAGAAAAGCTTCAAGAAAATTTTATTTATAAAAATACAGTCTGAACCTCTACCATATAGCACAAGGTGCCGACAAACATGCTGATAAGAAAGTTTTTCTTATATAAATGAACCCCGACGGTTACAATCAGTGCCAGCCCTTCAGGAATTCCGTTTGGCCAAGTCATAAGACTGACGTCCTTCAACGCATAAACAACCAACATCCCCATAACGGCGGCCGGCAACACCTCTCCTAAATACGTAACGACATCGGGCAACTTCCCGTCTCGTTTATTTACAAAAAGTAAAAAGGGCGAGAACCGTGTAACCCAGGTACCGAAAGCCACTATAAGGATTGTCCACATCATCTGTTCACTAGTCATCATGAGCAATCCCCCCTAAGCGGTAACGTAGTAAAAACACGGAAAGTATACCCGCCATAGCCGGTATCAGAAAGGAAGCGGGACCGCATATGAATAGGGCTACCAAGGTAATAGCCAGCCCCATAATACCGCATTTTGCCGATTTGGAGCGGCACAGATCCAAAAAAAGAACAACAAACATAGCTGTCAACACAAATCCAATCCCCTTAAGCGGCAAAAAGGTCAGTGTACTTCCGGCTATAGAACCGATTAAAACACCCATAAACCAATATGCCTGATTCAGCAATGTAACCCAAAAATAAAACCAACCTTCATCAATATTTTCAGGGACCTCCGTAGTTACATTAACGGCAAAGCTTTCATCACACATCCCATAAATGAGGTACGGTGTTTTCCAACCTTTTCCCCTATACTTACCGAGCATCGTGATCGCGTAAAATAAATGCCTGCCGTTTACCATAAGCGCCATAATAAAGGCTCCCACGGGATCAAATGGTTGAAATAACAGCGTCACTGTAATAAATTCCATAGACCCGGCAAAAATAAGCAAACACATAATAAGGGGGTACCCTAAAGGTAGCCCCTGTGAAACGGTAAATAACCCGTACGTAAGGCCAATAAATAAAAAACCGGCAGCAATAGGCACAGTTAGTGGAAAAGCAAATCGTAATGCCCGTAAAACAGTTTGTGACAACATGATTGTCTCCTTCCATTACTTTATAAGATATAACGTACATCAAAAATCAGGCTAAATCAATAGATATACAAACTACCATAGCATAGGCGAAAATTATAAATATACTGTGCTTGTGAAAATATATTTTATTCTTGACAATTCTTATGACGACGTATAGAATTACAATTAATTTCACAAGTACATGCAATGACCGAAACAAGTACACATATGTACGGGTCACACAGAGAGTATCGGCCACCGGCTGAAAACCGATACAGTAGCCCACTTATGTCGAATGCCTTCGGGAGCAGGATTATCGAACAACAGTAGATAGTCCCGTGTGACTGACGTTACAAGTCCTTGAGTGGTAATCAATATATGATTACAATCAGAGTGGAACCGCGGATTCGACGTCTCTGTGAGACGACGGATCTTTTTTTATACCCTTTTATAGGAGGTTTGCTACGTGTTTTCAAGATTACGTAAAGATATTCAAGTAATCAAAGATCGGGATCCGGCTGCCAAAAACGTGGCGGAGATCTTGCTTTGTTACGCCGGTCTGCACGCAATTTGGGCACACAGACTCTCTCACTTTTTTTACTGCCACGGTTATTTTGTTACGGCTCGCCTTATTTCCAATATAGCTCGCTTCTTTACCGGCATCGAAATCCATCCCGGTGCTCGCATCGGCGAAGGACTTTTCATTGACCACGGTACAGGTATTGTCATTGGAGAAACAACGATTATCGGCAATAATGTATCCCTCTACCAAGGGGTCACCCTCGGCGGCACAGGTAAGGAAAAAGGGAAGCGGCATCCGACCATAGAAGACGGTGTAGTTGTTGCCAGCGGAGCCAAGGTTCTCGGTTCTTTTACTGTCGGAGAAGGCTCAAAAATAGGTGCCGGCTCGGTCGTCTTAAGAGAGGTTCCGCCATATTCGACAGTCGTCGGCATTCCGGGACATATCGTTTCGCAGAGGGGCAAGCGAATTCGCCGAGTCCTTACGGAACAGGATATTGACTTGGATCACACCAGTCTTCCCGATCCGTTGGAAGAAGAAATTGCCGAGTTGAAGCAACAAGTGTGCTTTTTACAAAAACGCCTGAATGATTTGGACTCATGGAACTCTAACATTCGTCATAATACGGCACATCACCAATAGCACCGACCGTATTGCAAGGGGGGAAGCGATAACTATGAAACAACTATTTGAAAAATTTATTCTCTGTAAGCGATGTTGTCGCTTCATAGGCAGAGGATAATTAACTATATTCGCTAAGATATAAAAGGAGACATTTACCATGACAAAAATAGCTACTTCTACATTAGACTTAATCGGGCGCACACCCTTACTTGAACCGCAACGTTATAACAAACAGATTCAAAGCCATGCAAGAATTCTTGTTAAAGCCGAAGCTTTTAATCCGGCAGGCTCCGTAAAAGACCGTATTGCCAAAGGCATGATTGAAGCGGCTGAAAAAGACGGCCTGCTAAAAGAAGGTTCCGTAATCATTGAACCGACCAGCGGTAACACGGGTATCGGTTTAGCAGCCGTCGCAGCGGCTAAAGGCTATCGCATCATTTTGACCATGCCGGAAACCATGTCGGCCGAACGCCGTAAACTTATGTCCGCTTACGGTGCCGAAATCGTACTTACTCCCGGTTCTACAGGAATGCAGGGGGCTGTCGACAAGGCTGCCGAATTAGCAAAAGAAATCCCCGGATCCTTTATTCCCGGCCAGTTTACCAATCCCGTAAATCCTCAGGTTCATTTTGAAACGACAGGTCCGGAAATTTATGAAGATACGGACGGAAAGGTAGATATCTTCATTGCCGGCGTCGGTACTGGCGGTACCTTATCAGGCACCGGTAAGTATTTAAAGAGCAAAAATCCCGCTGTCAAAGTTGTCGCCGTCGAACCGACCGGTTCGCCTCTACTTTCCGAAGGACATGCCGGCCCTCATAAGATTCAAGGTATCGGTGCCAACTTCATCCCTGAAACCTTGGATACGAAAATTTATGACGAAATAGTTACGGTCGACAATGATGCGGCTTTCAAGACGGCTCAAGCCTTTATTAAAGCAGAAGGCTTTCTCATCGGCATCTCCGGCGGAGCAGCCGTCTACGCTGCAACCGAATTGGCAAAGCACCCGGAAAATGCCGGTAAAACCATCGTCGTTGTTTTGCCCGACAGCGGAGACCGTTATCTCTCCACACCCGGTTTTATTGAAGAATAAGCAATATGAAAAACAGAGACCTTCAAAGTGAACTGCACCTCCAAAAATTGTGTCCAATTTTTGGAGGTGCAGTTTTTTATGTCAAAATATTCAAAAGAAGTAAAAGAAAAGGCTATTTATCTTTCTGAAAAAGGATGGAATTCTTTTAGCATTGCTAAAGAACTTGGGATTCCAGAAAGTACTGTAAATGGGTGGTTACTTAAATTTAAGATTAATCATAATATAAATAGAAAAATGGTTAAACGGGTATTTTCAGCAGACTTCAAACGTAAAGTTATTGAAACCAGATGGAAAAATAAGTTATCCTTTAAGGAAGTAGCAGAACATTTTAATTTAGATAATCCTAGCCTAATCGCATCATGGCAAAAAAGATACTTAGATGAAGGAATCTCAGGATTACAACCTAAACCTAAAGGTAGACTATCTATGAAACCGAAAAAACTAATACCACCCACAAAAGATCAAAGTATTAAATCAGACAAAGAACGGATAAAAGAACTAGAAGCTGAAATCGCTCGGTTGAAGTATGAAATGTCTTTTTACGATGACTTTATGAAAGAAATGCGTGAAATTGCTAAACCCAATAGAGCTGTAAAAAAAAAGCACAAACAATTGCCATCGAAAGATTAAGAAAAATATATCCCCTTCAGTTTATGCTCGAGTACTTTGGCATTAGTCGTAGTACATATTATGCACGCTTAGCTAGCATAAAAAAGGGAGACAAATATGCAGAGGAACGAGAAGCTATTCGCACACTTGTGGCGATGAATAAAGGACGTTATGGGTATCGCCGAATTACAATAGCATTGCATAAATTAGGCATTCATATAAATCATAAAGTCGTAATGCGTATTATGAAGGAGGAAAACTTAACATGTAAAGTTCGCCTAAAGAAATACCGCTCATATAGAGGTAGTGAAGGAAAAATCGCTCCCAATATGATTAAGCGAAACTTTACCGCAACAAAGCCTGATCAAAAATGGACCACAGACATTACTGAATTCCACTTGTTTGGGCGTAAAGTTTATTTATCACCAATCTTAGATATGTATAATGGTGAAATTGTATCTTATGAAATATCAGAACGACCTGTATTAACACAGGTGTTATCTATGCTGGATAAAGCCTTTAAGAATAGACCCAATAGCAAAGGCTGCATCTTACATTCAGATCAAGGATGGCAGTACCAGCATAGTACTTATCAAGAAATATTAAAAAATCACGCTATTATTCAAAGTATGTCCCGTAAAGGAAATTGTTTGGATAATAGCGTGATGGAAAACTTCTTTGGCTTGTTGAAGTCAGAGTTATTATATTTAGAAAAGTTTGCTTCCTATGAAGATTTTATCAGCAAATTAAAGGATTATATTGATTATTACAATACAAAACGCATTAAGCTCAAATTAAAAGGAATGAGTCCGGTAGAATACCGAACTCATTCCCAAAAAGTAGCTTAATTATATCTGTCCAAGAAAATGGGTGCAGATCAGTCAGGGCATCTATCTTTTTTTGTTCTCTCCTTCTATTTCGCTTCCAAGTATTTTTTCAAGTCTTCATCAAATAAGATTGTATCTTCATCCGTCACCAGTCCGGGCACGCCTACATATCCTCCGGCTCTTCGCGAATCAAATTCAGGCCGCGTATCGCGCAGATGTAAAAACTCCTTAAGCTCCGGCATAGACCCTGTAATATTGACGACAGGAATATTCAAACCTTTCTCTTTAATAAGTTCCAACACAGGCGGGCATTCAGGGCATAAATGGCTGACATACAATTTCATGTTAATTCCTCCTGACGAGATTATTTAAACGGCAAGATATGGCAGACAACGGCTGCATAATACAGGGGATAAAAAACAAATATATAAAAAAGATTCGTTCCGATAAAGGCCGCCATGGACAAATTGATATTCAAATTATATAGTCGTACGGCTATGAGAGCATTGATGGCACACGGTGCCGCCATGGCGATAATCATCGTTCCCGTTAAAACGGGATCTGTAAAAAAGAAGAGGCTGATACCGTAAAGGATAAGCGGCGTTATCACTATTTTCACCGGAATGAGTTCGGCCGTCTTTTTAAAATATGCCGGCAAGGCGGCGAAATCAATCATATACCCGATAGGAACCAGACTGGCCCAGGCACTGAAGTGAATGAGAAAATGAAAGGCGTCGCCCATAAGTGCCGGCCGTTGAATTCCGTTTGAATAAAGAAGTGCCCCTACAACCATACCGACAACGGCTAACTGATTTTTATTAATGAATACATTCTTCCAAGGAATATCTCGTATAGACGAGCCGGCTCCACCTTCTACCCCGTATTTGTAATAGCTTCCCATGGGAAAAAGCACAAAAAACATGACCAAGTTTTGGAATACGGCCATGAGCTGAATATACGCAAAAGAGGTTTCACCGTATAAAATATAGCCGCAAAGACCTCCTAAGGAGCCTACATTGGACGGAATGGCCGTAATTAAATAACTGCCTCTTTCCTGTTCGTTCGTAAAACGCTGATCAAACCTGCCTGCTTTTACAATAAGCCACGGTACGATAACATTAAAATACGCAAAAAAAGGCAGGGCCATCAATTCTTTGCGTAGCGGCAACGTCCAAAAGCTTAAAAGAGCCAAGGCTGTCATAACGACGATAATATTAAACCGAATAAGTCCGTTGCAAAAACCGGACGTTACGATACTTCGCTTCTTCAGAAAATATCCTACGCCTATGGGCATGATAATGTCGGAAAAAATATATGCAATACGAAACAGTTCGCCCTCCCCCATAAGTCTCCTTCTTTCTTCCAGATATATGTTCCTTATTATATCACAGCCGAACCTTCTCTGCTCCCGATTTTTCCTGTGGTATAATGATAATGATAAAAGGAGGTGTCTTTTTGAAACAGCTGTATGCACTGACACTTACGAGTCTACTACTGATTTCCGTCTTCTCCGGTTGCAGTTCGAAAACGAATACTCCCGAAAAAGAGCCGGCACAAACGGAAGTACATAAACGCAACCCCGAAGCGGCACAACTGATTCATGAAGGCGACGAGGCCTACACTCGTTTCGACTACGATAGGGCCATTGAGCTGTACTCTCAAGCCCTGACTATAGATGCAAACGACTACGCAGCCCTATCCGGTGCCGGAGTAGCACTGGCCATGCGCGGCAATGCGACAGGCTCACAAAGTGATATTCAAGAAGGCATCCGAAAGATAGAAAAAGCCTTGACCGTAAACCCCGACGATACAGCTTCTTTTTACAATCTGGCACTGGCTTACAAAATTGCAGGCCGCACGGATGAAGCCGTTACCTGGTTTCAAAAGGTCATAGACAAGGACCCGCGAAATACATGGAGTTATTACGGCATTGCCTCTATTTACGGTGACCGCGGCAATGCCGAAAAAGCGGTTGAATACTTGCAAAAAGCTATGGATACGGATGAGGAGAACGTTCGCAATGCCGCCGCATCACAAAGCCACTTTGATGCTGTTCGCAACGATTCTCGGTTTCGCAAGCTAATTTATAAGGAGTGAATTCACATGAATGAACGCACAGATGGAAAACACACAGTTTATGACATTAAAGGACCTCTTGTGGCCAAACAGTTTACAAAACGTAATTTCGAAGCTACCTACTGTCCTACCAAAGAAGAAGCCTTAGCCAAAGCACTCTCTTATATTCCTTCGGACCACGTCGTCTCCTGGGGCGGTTCCGTATCGATCAATGAAATTGGCTTGAGACCTTACGTATTGGAACACAATCCGGTCATCGACCGGGATACGGCCCAATCTCCGCAGGAAAGAGTGGAACTGATGCGCAAGGCACTTCTCTGCGATACTTATATTATGGGAACGAACGCGGCTACGGAAGACGGCCAACTCATTAATATAGACGGCAACGGCAATCGCGTAGCCGCTCTGACCTTCGGTCCGAAACAGGTCATTGTCATCGTCGGTATGAACAAGGTTATGCCCGACGTGGAAGCCGCTTTCCACCGCTCCCGTTCCACAGCGGCACCTGTTAACGTACGCCGCTTTCCCGGCACGAAAACTCCCTGCTACACTACGGGCATGTGTCGGCACTGCGTATCGGAACAAACAATTTGTTGTCACCTTGTACGCACGCGGGTCTGTCGACCTGCCGGACGCATCAAAGTCATTCTCGTAGGTGAAGACTTAGGTTACTAGGTTTTCTACCGTAAGTAAGACAAAACCGGCACCTTACGGTATCGGTTTTTGTATTGTATAAATCCGGCCTCACCTATACACTAACAGCTATACGTTTAAGGTTGATTCACAAAATTTAATAATCTCTGTTTCAAGGAGTGCTTCATGAACTACTCACATTTTCAAAATCCGGCCCGGATGGGTCTCTGTATATCTTTAACGGTCATTATGTCCTATATACTGGCCATTCATACAACCTTTATTCACCTCACCTTCGGCTTTATTCCCACGGCAATTTTCGCTATTCTCTACGGTCCTGTCGCCGCCGGAACTATGGCAGCTATTGCTTGTTTTATCGGCATGCTGCTCTTCGGGCAAGGCGTCTTCTTTCCGGGCTTTATGGTCTCCGAGTTTCTCGTAGGCTATATATACGGTTATTTTTTATATAAAAAGAATGTTACGTGGAAACGACTGCTTTTGCCCGAAGCCCTCATTACGGTCTTCGTTCACTTAGGTCTCAACACGCTTTGGCTGACATTGTTCTACGGTAAAGCGGCAAGTGCCATCTTAACAGGACGATTTGTTAAAAATCTCATTTGCTTTCCCTTGGAGATTTTTTTAATTCTCCTCATCTATAAAGCCGTTTATTCTATCCTTAAGCGGGAAACTTTATAACTGCGTGACATCCTTATCTTTTATTCTCACCCGCTTACAAGCACGTTTAAAATCCGACGTGAATACCCTCTCCACCACGAGGTCTTCATGCCCAACCACATATCACGAATACACCAAACACAAAAACACAGGCAGCGTTCATGAACGTTGCCTGTGTTTTCATATCCCTATATATCCGCTTCCGCAATTTCACAAATCATGTGAATTATCATAATGTGCATTTCCTGAATACGTGCCGTAACTTGCGAAGGCACGGCCAGGCAAAGATCCGACTCCTTTGCCAATATGCCGCCATTTTCACCGGTCAGGGCGATGACGTAAATCCCCTTTTCTTTAGCTGTTTTTACCGCCTTTACTACATTGGCACTATTGCCCGACGTGGAAATGGCAATGAGAACATCTCCTTCTTGTCCCAAGCCTTCTACTTGACGTGAAAAAACGCAATCAAAACCGTAATCATTACCGACGGCCGTCAAGAGGGACGTATCTACTGTAAGTGCCAACGCCGGTAGAGATTGTCGCTCTTTTACGAAGCGACCGACAAATTCCGCCGCCATGTGTTGCGAATCGGCAGCACTACCGCCGTTACCGCAAATGAGGATCTTACGTCCCTTTTCCAAAGCCGTGCGCACCCTAAGTCCTGCCGACGCTACTTCAGGCATGATTTTTCTCATATCCTGTACGACTTTAAAATGATTTTCAAGACGCTGCCCTACCAACAACTCGGCAGCCTGTATTTGAGTAGCCATAAGCGTACCTCCTTAGGTTTTATAAGTCTTCAAGAAAGGAAACGGCCCCCGTATGAGGGTTAATGACGCAACCGCAAACATTTACATAAGCAGGAAGATAGGGACATTCTTTCAGCTTGCGGACACTTTGAGCCGTCGAGTCTTCGACGCACTCAATCGAATCGGCCCAAGTTTCTATATACGGACGCAACTCCTTTATGGCCGTTTCATCAATACCGGCCTCGGCCATTTTAGCGCACAGCGATTCACCTGTCGTCGCCAGCATCCCGCAACCTTCATGACCGACAACCAGAACCGTATGAGCCTTCAATTCATAAACGGCTACGAGCAGACTGCCCAGAACACTGTCAAATCCGTCACTTACAGTATTCCCCGCCACCTTAATAATTTTGGCATCCCCTCGTTCAAGGCCCAAGGCCGGTTCTAAAAAATTGACGAGGCGCGTATCCATGCAGGTCAATATAACCAAATTCCGTTTAGGGTACTTATCGACTACTGCCAAGCCTTCTTTGGCGGATTTTTGTAGAAAGGCTTCATTGGCAGCCTTTAATTCTTTTATAATGGGCTTTAAGGTTTCATTCATCATTATACATCTTCCTTTTTCATTATAACTTTCACCGGCAATATCGTGCAAGGCACACCGGCTTACAAGCCTATAGCTAGAAAACCCGTATATAAGGAAACCGCATCTGCACACAGTGGCAGATGCGGCCGATATACTGGTGCGCCCAAGAGGATTCGAACCTCCGGCACGCGGTTTAGGAAACCGCTGCTCTATCCACCTGAGCTATGGGCGCATATACACTTATGATGCTTTCTTATGATACCATGTTCTATCGGCGTAAGCAATTCCGAAGAGACCGTCTCCGTATGATATAATAAATCCGAATATACGAGGGGAGAGATTCGTTCATGATTGATTTACATACTATTGCAACAGAACAGCGTAATACGGCGACAACAGCCATTGATACCCTATCTACACAAGACTTGGTCGCTTTGATTAATCATGCTGACAAAGAGGTTCCGCTGGCCGTCGAAAAAATTCTACCCGCTTTGGCAACGGCCGTCGATGAAACGGCAAGTCGTATACGCCAAGGCGGACGACTTTTTTACGTCGGCGCCGGTACTTCAGGACGACTCGGGATTTTGGATGCCGCCGAATGTCCCCCCACATACAATACAGACCCGCAAACCGTACAAGCCCTCATCGCCGGCGGAGAGTCTGCCGTTTTTACGGCTAAAGAAGGTGCCGAAGATTCGGAATCTGCAGGCGCCCGCGACTTGTCTTCTAAAGAACTTTCACCCGTTGATACCGTTGTCGGCCTCAGTGCATCGGGCCGCACCCCCTATGCCCTCGGAGCCTTACGCTATGCCGCTTCTTGCGGTGCCTATACCATCTGCATCACCTCTTCTCCCGCATCACCGTTGGCTGCCGTCGCGAACCTTGAACTTTGTGCCGTAACCGGACCTGAAGTCATTACGGGATCTACCCGCATGAAAGCCGGTTCGGCACAAAAGATGATCCTAAATATTTTGTCGACAGGGGTCATGATTCGATTAGGCAAGGTATACGGCAACTTAATGGTCGATGTCAAAGCCACTAATGAAAAATTGCGGGAACGGGCCAAGCACATTGTCGTCGATGCGACCGGTTGTACAATTAAAGAAGCCGAAACAGCATTGAATGCGGCGGCAGGCAAGGCCAAAACAGCCATCGTCATGCTTTTATTACATGTAACGGCAGAACAGGCAAACGCACGACTTGAACAAGCAGACGGCTATATACGTCACACCTTGGATGGAGGCAACCATGACTTATAAGGAAACGGCACGGCAAATATACGATATTATAGGTCCGGCAAACAATATTATTAACCCTTACCACTGTATGACACGCCTTCGCTTCACTGTAACTAACGAAGACTTTACAAAAGAGTCTTTGGAGTCTTTGGAAGACGTAAAAGGGGTCCACATTTCCGGTGCGGAATGGCAAGTTATCCTGGGTCCCGGCAAAGCTGCCAAGGTAACGGAGGCCCTTAAAGAAATTATAAAAAATGAAGAAACGAAGCTTTCTTCGTCGCCTTACCAAATTACGAGCGGGGACGATTTACATGCGCGAATTCGCCGAAAAAACACGACTCCTTTTAAAGAAGGTTTGCGAAAAATTTCCCGCATTTTCACCCCCCTCATTCCCGCCTTTATTGCTTGCGGGCTATTGACAGGTATTTTGAACGGCATAGCCAAGGTTGACCCGAATCTGGCCTATACAGCCTGGTTCCAACTGGCCTCCGTAGCCGGTAATACAGCCTTTTGGGGATTAAATATCTTCGTAGGCCTGTCGGCCTCCAAAGAGTTTGAAGGCACTCCGATAATCGGCGGTATCCTGGCAGCTTTCATGATGCATCCGGCGCTGTCTAATATCATGCTTTTCGATACACCCCTGACGCCCGGCCGCGGCGGTATTATTGCCGTCATCTTAATCTGCTTTATAGCCGCCAAGACGGAAAAGAAGTTACATCATTTGATTCCTGATATGTTTGATCTGTTTTTAACCCCTCTGGTGACCTTTCTTATAGCTTCCGCCCTGGCCATTCTTATTTGTCAACCTGTAGGCGGATTTATTTCCGAAACCATAGGAATTTTGGCGACAACGGCTATAGATAAAGGTGGCGCTTTGACCGGCTTCGTCTTAGCAGGTACTTTTTTACCCCTCGTCCTCTTAGGCGTTCATCAAGGCCTGACTCCTATTCACGCTGAATTATTATCTCGCTATGGCGTTACCGTGCTCTTACCCATTCTCGCTATGGCCGGTGCCGGGCAAGTAGGCGCATCCATTGCCGTTTACGCAAAAACGAAAAATAATCATTTAAAAAAAACGATTGTTTCCGCCTTGCCCGTAGGCATTCTCGGTATCGGTGAACCGTTGATTTACGGAGTAACCTTACCTTTGGGAAAACCTTTTATCTGTGCTTGCCTGGGTGGAGCTTGCGGCGGTGCCGTTATCGCCTTCTTCGGAATCGGAGCTGCGGCCTTCGGTATATCCGGTCTACCTTTAGCCGCAGCTACGACCCGGCCGTTGTACTATTTATTGGGACTGATTACAGCCTATACCGTCGGATTTCTTTTAACGTATATAATAGGGTTCGCAGATCCGCAAGAATCTTGCGAGGAGGTATAGTATGACCATCGGAATTTCCGTATATCCAGGCTTGGATAGTCGCAAATCGTTAGAAGAATCAGTGGCCCTTGCTATAAAAGAGAATTTAAAGTACCTTTTTTTATCACTCCATATCCCCGAAGCCGATCAAACAACCTTCTCCGAAGATCTGGAGTACGTCTTATCCCTAAGTCGAAAAAATCACATAAACGTTATCGCCGATATGACTTCTGAAACGAAAAAATTATTCGGAAAGAAAGCAAGTTGTTTTCATAAAGCGGGTATTAGCATCCTTCGCCTCGACGACGGCTTTTTGCCCCATGAAGTTGCCGACCTGTCTTATGACTCCGACCTGGCCTTAAACGCTTCTACCTTGTCATACAACGATTTGGACGCTCTTTGCAGTGCCGGCTGTGATTTTTCGCGCATTACAGGTCTACACAACTTCTACCCGAGACCTTATACCGGCCTCGGTCCTCGTGACTTATATCATAAAAATGAATTATTTCACCACTATCGTATAACAACAGGCGCCTTTGTTGCCGCCGCAAATCATGGACGAGGTCCCTTGCATTGCGGCCTACCTACATTAGAAACTACGCGTAATACGGATATTTATAAAGCTACTCGTCTCTTACGTCTCTTAGGCACTGACGAAGTATTCATCGGCGACTCTCGTGCTACTCAAAAAGACATTCAGGACCTTAAGAGCGGCGCTTATGAATCGACGGACTGCATTAAGCTCCCCATTGTACCTCAGGCAGACAAATCCTTAGTGGAAAAGATCGTCAACATTCCCTTCTTATCACGTCCTGACCGGGCCTGCAACGTCATTCGCGTTAACCGTATTCGTACGAATGTATTTAAAGACATATCCGTCCCTATAAATTCCGACACAACGGTACGGCGTCGCGGTGATATTACTGTCGACACCGGCGCTTACGGTCGTTATAACGGTGAAATACAAGTCATTACGACAGATTTGCCGGCAGATTCGAAAACACGCCTCGTTGCCCGTATAAAAGAAGAGGACACATGGCTTCTGGACGGTATTACGGAAAACCAGTCCTTTATGCTCGTCTGCAAGGACATGGGTTCATAAGTTCTTACATTTCAGCGTATACACAAAAACTCACGAGAAAAAATTTCTCGTGAGTTTTTCACACAGCCCTTATTCTCCGTGACGCTTTAAATGATATCGTGTCGAGTGCTTAATAAATAACGGCACGAAGCACACCTCAACAAGATGCAAAAGCACGTAAGCAAGAACTACGAAAGGCATGACGGCGACCATCGGCTCCAACCAAGTTCCCTTCCCTTCAGGCGTATGCAAAAGTTGCGTAACGAAGGGTAAGTACGTTTTGAAAATAAAACGGTTGGTTGTTATATTGCCGAATAGAAAGTACACTCCGGGCGTTAAAATGGCAAGAATTCCGACGAGGCGAACCTGCCCAACCACTTCGTGCAACACCTGCACCTGTATGATTTTAGGTAAGGTTGCCATGTAAGGCGTACATGCCGACCACTTTCGCAAGAGCCGTGCCTCGCCTTCATGGAAGCGCCGTTCACCCCGTGCTTTAATACGATTACAACGAAAATACAAAAAGAAGCAAAAAATCGCCAATACCAGGGTGCCGGCGGTCACAAAGGGCAGATACGGCATAGGCAACTCTTCCCCGTGCAGCTCATATAAAAGAGATGCTAGCAACAAAAATACAACATAGGAAACACACCCTACCCAAGCAGTTACGGTAACAGCTACGGCATATCGTTCACGACGTTTTTTATAAGCAAGTAACATAGAGCAGCATCCTTACTGAAAAGATTTATCTATAAACTTCCCTTTTATTATACATAAACTTATTTTTTTCTGAAACACAATGGCCCGAATTTTACAAAAAAGCTCTGTTTCCATAAGGAAACAGAGCTTTTACGGTTACTCTCTTAAGCGTCTTTGCGATAAATCTTCTGCACGCCTCGATTAGAAAGGTAGCAGGAAAAGAGGCAAACAACAACGCCTACCATAATCAGGTAGAACCCGCTGTTCCAACCCCAATGGTCGACGACAAAACCGAAAAGAGTCGTTCCCATGGAGCTACCGACAATATAACTCATAAAACCTCGTAAGCCGACAGCCGAACCGAGTGCAAAGCTGGGAATAACTTCCATGGCCTGAACGGCAACCATAGATTGAGGCACATAAATAAGGCACCCCGTAATAGTAGCAAAGACCGTAATAGCCGCAATAGAGGTGGACGACATATAGCCGAACACGCAGGCAAAAATAACAACAAGACAATAAATAGGCAGCATCATGACACGGCCTTTAAAATACTTATCGACGAGCCAGCCGGCTAACAAAGTAGACGGAATGGCTGCCCATTCAAAGAGCATGAAAGCAAAGCCCATTTCTCCGCGAGTCAATCCTTTTTCGGTCAATAAGTACAACGGAATCCACGTAATCATTCCGAAACGAACCATATACGTGAAAATATCGATAAGTACCAAATACCAGGAATTGGCATTTTTAAAGACATATTCATAGAAGATTTTAAAGGCCGACATATCTTTCGGCTTTTCGTCCGAATTCTTCATGACCTTCGTATTGACCGATTCTTCATGAAAGACTTCTTCAACAGGCGGGAACCCTTCTTCTACAGGGCGTTTCTTAACCAAATAAAGAACTAAAAGGACGCACACCAAAGCAGCCATTGCCGGCACGAGATAAGCGGCGATTCGCCAATGTTCCGTACCGATATAGCTGAGAGCCGCACCTACTAAGGGTGAAACGAGACCGCCTCCCAGGTTATGAGATACATTCCACGTCGTGCTGGCACGCCCCCGTTCGGACCGGGGAAACCAATGACCTACCGTAATAATAGAAGGCCCGACCCCCATACCTTGGAAAAGACCGAGACTGACGACTAGAAGTACGAAAAGATAGAAACTGGTCGTGAATCCCATGGCAATATTAACAAGAATACAAAGAATAAGACCCAGTGCCATGAAATATTTCGGATTCGACTTATCGGCAAGCATACTCATAAAACCTTTGCTGAGACCGTACGTGATGAGCATACAACTGGTAAGTAAACCGATTTCACTCTTACTTAATCCGAGTTCCCCCATCAGATAAGGCGTAGAAAAAATAAAATTGTTACGTACAATATAGTACGCTGCATAACCGATAAAAATACCGCACAAGGACTGAAATTTGAATCGGTTGAACTGTTTAACCAGTTCCGCATTTACTTGCGCTGACATAATTGTCCCTCCATTTTCCGTTTCATAAGTTTTTGCCGTGGAATATGCCCCGACAGATAAATGGTAAAAATGACAAAAACCTATCAAACAAGCTTATGTATTACGCTTGGATATTATCATATATATATAAATTAGGCAATCTCATTTTCTTATCATTTCGCACTATGCTGATACTTATCATCATTCTTGTCAAAAATATAAAGAGACGCTTCACTGGAAGCGTCTCTTTATATTCGGCCGTAAAAAGCGTCATCATAAGAATCGTAAAATTTCATATTGTAAGCTAATGCAAAAGATAACTCTCCTACGGGCAAGGATATATCCGTAGCCGCCCAATCGCCGTTAGGATCGAGATACCGCCAAGCATCTGTCAAACTGAGATCCACATACATCCGCTTTAATTCGTAATTATAAAAGAAACGAAAAGTCCTGACTCCGTTAATATCCGTCCCCCCTCGATCCGCATCCGGGACGGTGACGACATTAACGGCAATAATATATTGCGGAGGCTCATATTTTTGTACGTTTAATGAACTGCGATCCAAATACCAGGCTGTTTCCTTATAGGCGTCACAGAGAATATAGTTCCTGTCCCCGTTCAAATATACGGGATATGATTCCGCTCCGACAATCACAATTCCGCCTATAGCCAGCCACAAAAATAAGCCCATACTTATGAATAGTCTTTTCATGTCTGTGCTCGCCTCCACCTTCTAATTACACAAAAACATCGGTATCGACAGCTTGATGACTTTATGGCATTTTATCACGTGTCCCGCGAAGTCGCAAGTTTTACCTCTTTTTTAGATTTTTATAGCCAAATCACCAAAGTATGCTATAATAAAAATCGTAAAAACTACTTATCCAGTATAAATATAAGGAGGCTTTTCATATGGCCATTACCAGAGATACGAACATTATTGAAGCAGTTCAGAAATATCCGCAAATCATTGAAATTTTCCAAGACTACGGTCTGGGTTGCGTCGGTTGTATGGCATCTCATTTTGAAACAATCGGTGAAGGGGCCGGAGCTCACGGAGTCGACGTAGACGCTTTAATTGCCGACCTGAATGATTGTATTTCGGAAGGATAGATAGTACCAAAGATATAAAAAATGCAGGTGTACATACGTACACCTGCATTTTTTATATCTAATACTTTGACACTTATACTCACAGCTGTTATAGTACCTCAAAAGCAACAAACACAGACTGATTTATTCGCTCTGAAAGTAAGACTTGCACCGGAATGCTATCTACTGCCCTTGACTGATAAAAAAGGATTTAGCCATGTTCGAACTGAAAAAGATAACTAAACAATACGGTCAAACCACGGTTCTTCACGAAACAACCTTAACAGTAAATGACGGGGAGTTTTTTGTTCTCGTCGGTGCCAGCGGAAGCGGTAAAATAACGTTACTGAAGTTATTAAACCGTCTTATAGAACCGACAAGCGGAACTATTCTCCGCAACGGCAATCCCCTTCACGATCTGAATTTACGGTCACTGCGACTTGATACCGGCTATGTACTACAACAAATTGCGCTCTTTCCGAACCTAACAGTCGGTGAGAATATAGCCCTCGTCCCGTCAATGAAGCATATCGATAAAAATGAAATTCGGCGGCGTAGCCATCTATGGCTTGAAAAGACAGGCCTCGATCCTTTACAAAGCCACGGTTTAATTTAGAATCTCGCCAAACACAAAAAATCAGGCCTTGAAATTCAAGGCCTGATTTTTCATGTAAGTCCGGTTTTTATTCCAAAGCTGAAACGCAACGGTGGCACAAGGTCTTATGATCCGAGTCCGTACCGACCGTCTTATCATGTTTCCAGCAACGTTCGCATTTTTCATATGCCGAGGCTGCAACTGCAGCTTTCATATCACCGTGTTCTTCACCGGCAACGGCATCGACAGGGCCTGCACCTTCAACCAGTGTGGCTTCACTGACAATCAGCAAGGTTGCCAATTTATCTTCCCATTCTTTCAAGAAAGTATATGAATCGCCGGTCGCATAAATCGTAACGGCCGCATCTAAAGAGTGGCCGATAGTACGATCCTGACGAGCCCCTTCCAAAATCCGGGTCAAATCTGAGCGATAGCTCAAAAGCTTGGTCCAACGAGCCGCCAAGTCCGTATCAAGGTATTCCTTATGATATTCGGGCCAGTCCGTAAGGAGCACGCTGTCTTCCTTGCCCGAAACGGCAGGCATATATTTCCATACTTCTTCAGCTGTAAAAGAAAGTACGGGTGATACGATTTTAACCAACGTATCGAGGATGATATACATAGCCGTTTGGGCGCTACGACGTTCACGAGCATCCGTTTTTTCCGTATACATACGATCCTTTGTTACATCTAAGTAGATAGAGCTGAGATCGACGGTGCAGAAGTTGTGAATGGTATGATACATAACATGGAACTGGTAGTTTTCATAAGCTTCCGTAACAGTTTCCAGAACCTGTTCCAATCTAAGAAGAGCCCATTTGTCAATTTCCGACATATCCTTATAAGAAACGGCATCCGTTTCAGGATTAAAATCATTAATATTACCGAGAAGGAAGCGGAATGTATTACGAATTTTACGATATACATCACTAAGCTGTTTCAAAATTTTCGGCGAGAGTCTTACATCGCCCTGATAGTCGGCAGACGATACCCAAAGGCGCATAACATCAGCACCGTACTGGTCAATAACTTCCTGAGGCGCTACGGTGTTGCCCACGGATTTACTCATCTTACGACCTTCACCGTCAACGGTAAAGCCGTGCGTCAAAACGGCCTTATACGGAGCGATGCCGTTAGCTGCTACCGATGTGAGCAAAGATGAGTTGAACCAACCGCGATGTTGGTCGGATCCTTCCAAGTACATGTCGGCAGGATATGCCAATTCGGGATCATGGCACAATACGCCTTGGTGCGTGCAACCGCTGTCAAACCAGACGTCCATAATATCCGATTCTTTACGGAATTCCGTACAACCGCATTCAGGGCATTTAAAGCCTTCGGGAAGTAATTCCTTTTCCGTATGAGCCCACCACGCATCGGACCCTTCTTTAGCAAAGATTTCCTGCAAGTGAGTGATGGTTTCATCCGTAATAACGGCATGGTTATGTTCGCGGCAGTAGAAAATAGGAATAGGTACCCCCCAAACACGTTGACGAGAAATACACCAGTCGCCGCGGTCACGAATCATATTATAAATACGGTCATGTCCCCATGAAGGAATCCACTGTACCTGATCAATGGCTTCTAAAGCCTTTTTACGATACCCGTCAACAGATGAAAACCATTGTTCCGTAGCACGATAAATGATGGGATTCTTACACCGCCAGCAATGTGCATTCTGGTGACGCAATGAGCCCTTAGCAAAGAGGGCCCCGGAAGCAGCCAAGGCTTTAATCATCTCTACATTCATATCAAGGGCGAACTTTCCTTCATAGCCGGGAACGGCCGATGTATACTTTCCGTCAGGGCCTACGGTACCGATGGGTTCCAAATGCCAGTCGGGATATTTTTTGCAAACTTCAAAGTCTTCTACACCATGGTCAGGAGCCGTATGAACTAAGCCCGTGCCGGCTTCCAAGGTTACATGGTCGCCGAGGATAACGGGGACTTTACGATCTTCGTACATGGGATGTACAAAACGCAACCCTTCAATATCCTTCCCCTTCATGATGCCGGGCAATACTTCATATTCCGTAACCTTGGCGGCTTCCATGGAAGAAGCAACGAGTTCCTTCGCCAACAAGAGAGCATCATCGCCGACCTTTACCCATACATATTCAATGTCACTGTTAGCAGCGATGGCCTTATTGGCCGGAATGGTCCAAGGCGTCGTCGTCCAGATAAGCGCATATGTATGGCCCTTATCGAATCCCTGCGGAGCATGGCTACCTAAATCTTCAGCCTTAAAGCGTACGAAGATAGAGTTGGACTTAATTTCTTTATATTCAATTTCCGCTTCAGCCAAGGCGGTTTCACAATGGGGGCACCAATATACCGCCTTCAAGCCTTTGTAAATATAGCCTTTTTTAGCCATTGTCCCGAAGACACCGATTTGGGCTACTTCTACATGCTTAGCCAACGTCAGATACGGATCGTCCCATTCCCCGAGAACTCCGAATCGAATGAAGTCCGCCCGCTGTTCATCGACGCGTGCCAACGCATAATCATGACAACGTTTGCGCAAGTCGAGGGGACTCATTTCATGACGATTGAGCCCCGTTTCTTTAATAACCGCATGTTCAATCGGTAACCCGTGCGTATCCCACCCGGGTACATACTTGGTATAAAAGCCCTGCTGCGTCTTGTATTTTAAAATAATATCTTTCAACACCTTATTTAAGGCGTGACCGATATGTAATTTTCCGTTCGCATAAGGAGGTCCGTCATGGAGAATAAATTTTTTCGCCCCTTCTCTTTTTTTGAGGCGTTTGTGATAGATATCGTTATCTTTCCAAAAAGCCAATAATTCAGGTTCTCTTTTCGGCAAATTGCCGCGCATCGGAAATTCCGTTTCCGGAAGATGCAAGGTTTTACCATAATCCATTATGATTTCCTCCTTAAAAAAATAACATCTTCATCCCTAAGGGACGAAGATGTTTAATCACCGCGGTACCACCCTAATAACTGCGTACAGCCACTTTTGACCTGTTAACGGCGGTAAGCCGGCAACCGGTTCGCGGCTGCAACTCCGAAGTGATTCGCCAAGGGTTCCTTCTGTCGGTCTCCCACCGTCACCGACTCGCTTAAGACTGAATATTCCCTGACCGTCTTCTTCATAGTTTTTTCTTATACATTATGTGTATAGACCTATTGTACTGATATTCTTTTTTTTGTCAAGAAAAGTCTCTTCCAATCACGCTACTGTTTTATTTTTTACACACAAAAACGGGAGCCTCTCAAAAGAGGCCCCCGTTTACAACTCGGCTTATTTCCAAAAATCGAGATTCGTTTCATCCAAGCCGATATTTTTTGCCAAGAATACAGGATTCTTTCCTTCTTTTTTCTGGCGTTCATAGTCTTTCATAGCTTTAACGGCCGTAGTACCCAAAATAGCACATGCCGGGATGTTGATAAGGCACATGAAGGCCATAAAGATATCCGCTATGTCCCAAGCCGCAGCCATGGACATACCGGCACCGACAAAGATAATCAGCGCCGCAATGATGCGATACGCAATCATAAAAGATTTGCCGGGCACCTTACCGTGAAGGAAGGTCAAGCAATTATCTACATAAAAGAGGTTACCGATCAGTGTGGAGAAGGCGAAAAGGACCATGCAAACGGTAATCAGAATAGGACCGAAAGACCCGAGATCCGCCGTCAAGGCCTGCTGTACATAAGCAGCCCCGGCAGCCTCTTTGGTAATGGGCACACCCGAACAAAGGCACATCATTGCCGTAGCCGTGCAGACCACCAAGGTATCCAAGTATACGGAAAGCATCTGTACAAGCCCTTGTTTTACGGGATGGCTGACATCGGCTGTAGCGGCAGCATTCGGGGCCGAACCGATACCGGCTTCGTTCGAGTAGAGGCCGCGCTTTACGCCGTACATGAGGCAAGATCCGGCGATACCGCCGAAAATAGCCTGAAAGTCAAATGCATTAGCAAAGATAATTGCAAACACATCGGGGATATACGTAATATGGGTCAAAATAATATATAAAGCCGCTACTACATAAATGCCGCCCATGATAGGAACAATCCAAGAAGTCGTGCGAACAATACGCTTGCCGCCCCCGAGAATACAATACCCTACCAAAACAGCAAAGATGGCTCCTAAAATCCAAGGTGTCGTCGCTTTATCATAAAAACTGTATACGGCAAAAGTTGATTGTAAGTTATAAGAAGCCAGGAGATTAAAGCCGCCGGCATAGGTCAAAATCAAAAAGAGGGCAAAAACAGCACCGACAAAACGACTGTGCAAGGCTGTTTCAATATAGTAAGCCGGACCGCCGTAACTACCGCCTTGGGAATCACGCCGTTTATAAATCTGAGCCAATGTACTTTCAATAAAGGCACTGGCCCCGCCGATAATAGCCACCAGCCACATCCAAAAAACGCTTCCCGGACCGCCGAGACAAATAGCCGTAGAAATACCGATAATATTCCCCGTACCGACACGCGACGCCGTAGATACCATAAGAGCCTGAAAAGACGATACAGATTCAGCCCCTTGCGGTTTTTCCAAAACGACACGAATACTTTCGGCACACATCCGCAACTGTACCAGTCTGGTTCGCCAAGAAAAATAAAGTCCCGCTACAACCAGTACGACGACCAAGACGGGATAATAGAGGACACTGTCCAAATAATCCAACTCGTTTAAAATAAGTGCAGCCATAAAAGCTCTCTCCTTTTGTTAAAATTCATTTTCACATATAGAAATCATAAGATGTACCGTTGTTTTTGTCAATAAATATTCACCTTATTAAGCGATTTTCCCCTTTCTTTTTTAATATGTTACAAATCGAAACTATCGCTTTTGTTTATAGCTTTGTTATTTTTCATATTTTCTTTTATCTTCCCTTATTTACTCCTTAATTATTTCTGTCATATGTCCATTTTACTTTCTTTTCATATTATGAATCTTCGTTCCCGAATTGTGCGCATCATCTCATGCCATTCGTATTTATAAAAATATTCCGTTTATAGCAAAAGTCTATACGACCTAGTATAATGAAAATATATTAACAAGTATGATTTTGAGGTACCTGACATGGATATAAGTAAACTTACGGTAGCCGCTATTGCTTACGACAAAGGCGATGCCAAACGCATTCAACATTTTATTAAAGTTCATTCCTTTGCCGAACTCATCGGCCGTATGGAAGGGCTTGACTCTCGCACGCTGGAAATTCTCCGCACAGCAGCAGTCTTACATGATATAGGTATTCATGCCGCTGAAGAAAAGTACGGAAACTGCTCGGGGAAATATCAGGAAATAGAAGGTCCTGCCCCGGCACGAGAAATTTTAAGCTGTTTAACAACGGATGAAGAACTCATAGACAGAGTATGCTTTCTCATTGCTCACCACCACACTTACAGCGGTGTAAACGGTTCCGACTGGCAAATCCTCCTGGAAGCCGATTTCATTGTCAATGCCTATGAAGACGCATTAAAAGCGGATGCCATTCGACACTTTCGCGATAACATATTCAAAACCCAAAGCGGTCTTTCGTTGTTAAACAAAATTTTTGCCTTATAAGGAGGTTCGTATGTCTGAAATCGATCAGTTCGTTCAAATGGTAAAGAATTCCGACAATATCGTTTTTTTCGGCGGAGCCGGTGTTTCGACAGAAAGCGGCATCCCCGATTTTCGCAGTGTAGACGGCCTGTATAATCAGACCTATGACTTCCCTCCCGAAACAATTTTGAGCCACACTTTCTATGAAAATAACAAGGAAGAGTTTTATCGTTTTTATCACGACAAAATGCTCTGTCTTAATGCAAAACCCAATACAGCCCACTTAAAATTGGCTGAATGGGAACGGGCCGGAAAAGTCAAAGCCGTCATTACGCAAAATATTGACGGACTACATCAAAAAGCGGGCAGTCACAATGTGTTAGAACTCCACGGCAGCGTGCACCGTAACCGGTGCGAACGTTGCGGAGCCTTCTTCGATGCGGAATATATGAAAAAAGCCGCCGGCATCCCTCGTTGCAATTCCTGTGGCGGCCCCATAAAACCTGATGTAGTCCTATATGAAGAATCATTAGATGACGAGGTTATTACGGAAACGATACGATATATCCAAAAAGCGGACATGCTCATCATCGGCGGCACATCACTTGTCGTCTATCCGGCAGCCGGACTTGTCCACTATTACAAAGGCCATAAGCTGGTCCTGATCAATAAAGGTGAGACGGGTATGGATACTCAAGCCGATCTGGTCATTCGCGAACCTATCGGCAAGGTTTTCAGCCAAGTAAAAATATAAGCACAAAAGGACACGCTTCAGACTCTCTTCATTCTAAAGCGTGTCCTTTATTATTTATTATCGACTGGCTTTCAATTCCTGAACCTCTTGTAACAATTGTTGTACCAACAGTTCTAAACGGGTAATTCTGGCATCTTTCGACTTGCCTTCCGCAACATAGTCACTCCCTTTACCGGTTTTAAAGGATACATTCAAAGTATATTGCGTGTCATCTCCCACTGTCGTCCCGAACCCGACCATAGTTCGCTCATTGGGCCGGTAAAAAGCCCCCAAAGCCACGGCACTTTTCCCTTTATAATTGCCCATCGAAACAGCATAGCTGGCCTTGTCGTCCTTATTAAATTCAAGCGGATGCAGCCCTGCCAAAGCGGCTGATCTGGCTCCTACTATTCCTACTTGCGAGTCTGTATAGTTATTGGCTTGTGTAGCTGCTATATTGGATATATTACTGATTCTGTTGTCCAAAAGACGAATATTGCCGGCATTGGTTTCAACAGCCTGCGTCACAGCATGTAATTGGCTACCGTTAACTGCATCTGTCGATGTATCGGACACTCGACCTGCTGCTACATTAGTAATAGTCCGTTTTATTTCAAAAATATCGCCTTGTGAATTCTGTCTCACCGTACCGACAGATACAGTACTGTCGGCTGTACTGCCGGCCAGATTATAAGTCGTACCGTTTATCGTCATGACGGCGGTAGATACGGCCTGATCCGTCGTAGAGCTGGAGCCTAAAGCAACGCTGTTGATCTCCGTTGCCTGTGCTGAATGGCCCAGTGCCACTGAGTCCTTTTGAGTTGCCTTGGCAATGGTTCCCAATGCTAATCCGTTTTCTCCTGAACTCGTTGCCTGGTTGCCGATGGCGACAGCTCCCTCACTATCTGTTTTCGCCTTAAAGCCCATGCCGACGCTATAGTCGCCTTTGCTCTCTGCATGGCTGCCTACTGCCAAAGAGTTGGACCCCGAGGCTTCGGAGTCGGACCCGAAGACAGATGACTGATTGCCGGTAGCTGTATTTTGGTAGCCCACAGCCGTAGCATACTCATTTTTAGCCTTGGAACCATACCCTACAGCCGTAGTCATAATTTCAGTCGCCTTTGTATTATTACCTATAGCAAGACTGTTTTCTTTTAAAACTTCCGCTCTCTTTCCGATTGCAAAGACGCTGGATTCCGTAACTTTAGCTCCTTCTCCGAAAGCAATAGAATTATTCCCGTTGACACTGGAATTTTTTCCTCCTACTACGGAATTATCCCCGGTTACTACACTATTTTCACCTATATTCAAGCTATTAGCCGCCATACCCCATCCGTTTACTGCGCACAAGATACTTACGGCTAATAAAGTATTCTTTCTTATCATCTTCCTCTCAAACCTCCGTTACTATTATTAATTACAAATATATCACATTTATATTATAATTTATTTATGATCTCTCTTCATTATCATTCAGTAATTAATATCCATTCCGTTTCTTTATACATAAGCAAGTATATATTCTACTCAACCTTTATTCTTCCGGATGTATTACTGTTAAAACCGATATGAAGTATCCTATAACTCCCGTTTTATTACAGCACACAAAAAAGAACGTTTTCCGAATCTCTCGAGAAGCGCTTATTTACTTATGGTGCGGTCGATGGGACTTGACCCCATACGAACTTACGTTCACTACCCCCTCAAAGTAGCGCGTCCGTTAAACACGTTTTTAAGAGTAGCTATATAACTCGATATTTGCACTATCAAGCCATTTTCACTCTTTATATTTCCATATAACTTACTATATTTTTGACAACAATGTTGTCAAAATGTTGTCAAACATAGCAGCAGCACTAAGTGAATTTTTATGTGTTTAATAATGGTATTTTTAATAAGTCACTTGCGGTTTACTTGACTTCAACATCTTTCCATTGCTTCCCTACTTCTTTTCTAGCGACGGGATTTAAAATGAACCCGTCTTCGTTTACCTCGCAACCGATTTCAAGGACAGTACCGTAAAATGCCTGCCGCATACTTGCTTCACGCTTTGCAGCTCGAAGGCTACAAGCCTTGAGTTTTTCCGCTTGCCTATAACTGCCGGCGTTCTGGAATTCGGCGAAATAGTATGTCTGTGTCGGATGTTCCTTTCCGTAAAGCCGTTCCAAGCCTTGTTTGGTTACTAACAATACGCCGCCGGATTTGCGGCATTCTTCACCTTCAACCAGGCGACCAGATAGGCACGCCTGCTTAAGTGTACTTGCTGCACGACCGAAGCGTTCGCTTGCTTCGGCTATTGTCATAACATCATCGAATCTCATTGTATTAATCCTTTCTTATCAATAACAATAGTGCTATCGTCAAAACGATTGTCGATAAAATGGATAGTGAATCTTGAGCCACGAAGGCTCGTACTACGCTTAATAGTAATAACATTGCCATTAAAATTTTCATGATATATAATAGATATAGGCAAGAACGGGGCTTGTTGCCCCGTCCTTTCTATTTGGCTTTGCCCTTTAAGAGCTTTGCGATTGTAATCGCTCCTGCCAGGATTCCGATTACATTAGCAACATCTTAAAGGGCTTTTTCTATATCTATCATCTGTTCACCTCCTCTCTATGATTATATTATAGTCCATATGGATTATAATTGCAAGCGATAAATATATATTTTTCTATACATAAACCGCAATGCTAAGCGATTTTTATTACTGCACCAAACAGAAATTCTATTTGCTTTGCTCACTTTTGTACTTTTAGCACTTTTAGACACAATACTCATTTTTAATGCTACTATCAGGCCTTACACTTTGAGTTTGCTCTAGTTCGATTTGCAATATATCGCACTTGGTAAACGAAAGCCCAGTTTCAATTTCCTTTGAGAAATTCTCATCCTCAATTTTAGCGTAATATTTATTATCTCCGGACTGAAATCTCCACTTCAAATTCTCAAAATCCACTGTTAAAATTCGCACCCATTGAGCATATATTTGTATACTTATGTCTTCTTTAGGCATGTTAACTCCTACTGAAAACTCGACATCCACCGACTCTGCCTTATTAATACCCTGAATAGCATATCCATATTTATTTCTAACTTCAAATGCATCGATTCCATCTCGACGGACGGGTGACAATCATATAGTTTAAACTTTCTCTAATAACAACAGATTGATACAGAGTAATAATGTTTATATTTACATTTTCCGCTTCATTTCCGATGGAAACGGTGTACATGTCGTTTCCATGTTTTGTGATTTTATCAATTTTTCGGTTTTTAATCCATTTCATAAAATTAATTACAAACGGTATCCCTACAATGCTTTAAATCGTCTAATCCAAAAATAGATAGCATGTCTCCTACGCTCGTATAATTATTAAACAAACTTTGTAATTGTTCGATTATTGTGCGAATAATATCCAATTTGGTTTTAAATGAGTCCTTTTGAAAATCCGCATTCACTTTCGCGGCAATCCGTGAGTTATCGTGGTTAAGAGCTTTATTTGTCTAGTTCACAAGAGTTCCAAGTGCCATCAGGGCGGGACCCAAGATGCTGACATCCATTATTCCATCACCCGCTGCTGAGCCAGTATATGCAATTGTTATGTTGTTCTTATCATTTCTCATACGAACCAGTCTGTTGGTATGTTGTACAATCAACACCACTGCTTCATCAAAACCAATATATTGTTCATCCCTCATCTCCTTGATTTTAAGTACAAAAAAAGCACTCATTTCGAATGCTTTAATATACCAACTCCGTTAATTCAGAGTCGTGATATTGGGTAAACCGCCACTTGCGCCTTACCATATATGTGTATATTCTTGCTGCTCTTAAAAAGTCGTCATCTGTAGGGTGTACAGGGTCGAATAAGAATGGAGTTCCTTGCAAAGACTCCGCACCAAACGTATCTTCATACAATTTAACAGCATTCATATATACCGATCTTGCGTCTCCCATTCTATCGCCCTCCTTTATGCTTTTAAAATCAACCCTACAATCAAATGTAACTACTCTTCATCGTCCATATTTTTTTATAAACAACCTTACCATTAATAATCTTTTGCTCTTGTCCGATTTGAGGCTCAAATAATGATTCTAAGCCCATACTCAACGCTTCATATCTCCTTACCGATATAAGGAGATATGAAGCTATCGGCTTTTGTCATTTCTGTATGCCTGTAATTATACCCGGGAAACAAATCCATTAATCGCACAAAATCCTCGCCCTCAGTACACTCTTCTATCCACTTATGAGAAATGCGAAGGGTATCTTTTATAATACTCGACCATATGCCCAATTTCATGAAAAGCGGTTGTTTTTCGCTCTCCATTCATAGCAATGGTCAGGTAATCAGCCTTGAAGTCGCCCGGTAGTTTATCATAATAATATTTACCGTCCCTTGATGCTCCGGGAACAAAGAAACCACGCGTTACCTTTGGCGTAAAGAATTTACGATTATCCTTCTTAACATAATCTAACCAAGCAGAAGGGTATACATCAAATGCACCTTGCAACATTTTTTTGTTAACAGGGTTAGAGCGCTCAGACCACATCGTTTTAGGAATAATTGAGCCAATTTCTCGATATTCACTAAACGCTTTTGCAAGAGCTTCTTTATCACCAACGTTATCAATAATGTTGTTTTTCTACGACCATCTTCCCTAAGTTAATCATATCCTTTGGAGTAGTGTTTTGCAAATCGATATTTTGTATTTGCTCACGCATCATATCCGTTGTAACAGGATCGGCCTTTGCTGTCACAGTAGAAATGCTGCATTTGACCTGCCTCCTTTTCGCATTCTCTTCCTTCGCCTTGCTGATGGTAGTTACTTTCTCCAGCCCTTCCAAACTTGCCGCTATGGTACTTCAGCAACAAGCATGTAGCGGCCACATTATCTCCTACAGCAACTTCATCAAGCTCATATAAATTGCCGTCATAAAATTAATGGACATAGTGAAATATCGCCGACAACCAAAACAAAATCTTCAAGACGAACAATAACCCTAGATAAAGAAACGTTAGCAATCTTAAAGGCTCATAGAAAAATAGTTGACACCAGGCGGTTCCAGCCCTTCGACTGGATCAACAACAATTTGGTTTTCCCCGGCCGTGACGGCGGTCCTCGTAATCCTGACGAGTTAACCAAGGTATCAATAGAATATGCCAAGAAGATAGACGTTCACGGCTTCTTCATGCACGGAACAAGGCATACTCATGCCACATTACTTATTGAAGTCGGCATGAATTTCAAAGTCATCCAAATTCGTCTCGGTCACTCATCATTTAAGGAAACAAGGGATACTTACAACCATGTAACCCCTGCCGTGGAAACGGATGTTTTTGCAAAAATACAGAATATTTTCTAACCTAGCTTTGACTGCATCTTCATAATGTGGTCAAAGCTTTTTCTTTGGGTGTTGTCAAAATGTTGTCAAACCCCTCAATATAAAATGTTGTCAAACAAAAAGAACGCTTCTCGAATCTCTCGAGAAGCGCTTATTTACTTATGGTGCGGTCGATGGGACTTGAACCCATACGAACTTACGTTCACTACCCCCTCAAAGTAGCGCGTCTGCCGTTCCGCCACGACCGCATATGAAATTGATGGTGCTCAGGGACGGAATTGAACC
>OGGM01000091.1_pt1 | contig 91831 bp, 100 predicted proteins | sample 1571251 | NCBI WGS metagenome assembly OGGM01 (sample SAMEA2582076, study PRJEB24529) | metagenome | biome: Human gut stool | place: China | collected 2011 | reverse complement strand
TCGGCGGCGGCGTGGTCAGCGGGTGATCCGCTTTGAACGGGCCTTCCGGCATGTTATCGAGGCACTGCTGAAGAATGCGCAGACTCTGGCGCAGCTCTTCTACTTTCAGCATCACGCGGGTGTAGCAGTCTGAGACGCCCCCCCCGGTCGGGACTTCGAAGTCGAAGTTTTCATAGCCAGAGTAAGGACGCCATTTACGCACGTCGAAGTCGATACCGGTGGCGCGCAGGCCTGCGCCGGTGGTGCCCCACTCCAGCGCCTCTTTGGCGGTATAGGCTGCCACGCCGACGGAACGGCCTTTCAGAATGGTGTTGCGCAGGGCGGCCTTCTCATAGGAGTCCAGACGCTTCGGCATCCACTCGAGGAACTCACGCAGCAGGCGATCCCAGCCACGCGGCAGATCGTGCGCGACGCCGCCGATGCGGAACCACGCCGGGTGCATACGGAACCCGGTAATCGCTTCCACCAGATCGTAAATTTTCTGCCGATCGGTAAAGGCGAAGAAGACCGGCGTCATCGCGCCGACGTCCTGAATAAAGGTCGAGATATACAGCAGGTGGCTGTTGATGCGGAACAGCTCGGAGAGCATCACGCGGATCACGTTCACGCGATCCGGTACGGTGATCCCAGCCAGTTTTTCCACCGCCAGCACGTACGGCATCTCGTTGACGCAGCCGCCGAGATATTCAATACGGTCGGTATACGGGATGTAGCTGTGCCAGGACTGACGCTCGCCCATCTTCTCGGCGCCGCGGTGGTGATAACCGATATCCGGTACGCAGTCGACGATCTCTTCGCCGTCCAGTTGCAGAATAATGCGGAACGCACCATGCGCCGATGGGTGGTTCGGACCGAGGTTGAGGAACATGAAGTCCTCGTTGTCGGTGCCGCGCTTCATGCCCCACTCTTCCGGTTTAAAGGTCAGCGCCTCCATCTCCAGATCCTGTTTGGCTTTGGTCAGCTCAAACGGGTCGAACTCGGTGGCACGCGCCGGATAATCTTTACGCAGCGGGTGACCTTCCCAGGTCGGCGGCATCATGATGCGACGCAGGTTCGGGTGACCATCGAAGGTAATGCCAAACATTTCCCAGGTTTCACGCTCATACCAGTTGGCGTTGGGGAACAGTTTGGTGAAGGTCGGCAGATGCAGATCGTTTTCCGACAGCGCCACCTTGAGCATGATGTCGCGGTTGCGATCGATGGAGATCAGGTGATAGAAAACGGAAAAATCCGCGGCGGGCAGGCCATCGCGGTGCGTGCGCAGACGTTCGTCCATGCCGTGCAGGTCAAACAGCATCACGTAAGGCTTCGGCAATTTCTTCAGGAAATCACCCACCTCCAGCAGCTGTTCACGCTTCACCCATACCACCGGTACGCCGGTACGGGTTGGCTGAACGGTAAAGGCATCCGGCCCAAAGCGGTTGCGCAGTTCGCCAATCACCGGGTCATCAAGGTGATCGCGGGTTTGCCAGGCTGGTGCGGCGTCATGCGCGGTTAAATCGGTCATATTGTTCACCATTGCAAAAGGTCCGTGGTGACTGCCGGCGAGACTTCGCGCTGTTGTAGATTGATTTGCGAAGTGGTTCTCCCGCCCGCAGGCGCAAATTAAATCTCGTCCGGCGTCCGCAGATTGGTCACTGCAATACGTTCGCCGCGTTTACGCTCGCGTTCCGACTGCATATTGGCGCGATAAACGCCCTGATCGCCAACCACCCATGAGAGCGGACGACGTTCTTTACCAATGGACTCCTGCAGCAGCATCAGCGCCTGCATATAGGCCTCCGGACGCGGCGGGCAGCCCGGGATGTACACATCGACCGGAATGAATTTATCCACGCCCTGGACGACGGAATAGATGTCGTACATCCCGCCTGAGTTGGCGCAGGCGCCCATGGAGATCACCCACTTCGGCTCCAGCATCTGATCGTAGAGACGCTGAATAACCGGCGCCATTTTGGTAAAGCAGGTTCCCGCGACCACCATCAGGTCCGCCTGACGCGGAGAGGCGCGCAGAACTTCTGCCCCAAAACGCGCAACGTCATGCACCGCAGTGAATGACGTCACCATTTCCACATAACAGCAAGAAAGGCCGAAGTTGTACGGCCAAATTGAGTTCTTACGGCCCCAGTTCACCATGTCATGCAGCGCGTGTTCGAGTTTCCCCATATACACGCTTTTATTGACTTCCTGCTCCAGAGGATCGGTAACGATCTCCTGTTTCTGCAGGGGGTAACGGTCGTTCTCACCGTTAGGATCTATGCGGGTGAGCGTATAATCCATCTTATTGCCTCGCTTTTACTGCATATGACGGTTAGTGGGACTGTCTGTTTCCGGGTTAACCAGCGTGCGACGGGAACGCGCGGGCGTCCAGTCCAGTGCGCCGATGCGAACGAGATAAACCAGACCAGCCAGTAGCACTAAAATGAAAATTGCGGCTTCCACAAAGCCGACCCAGCCGCTCTCGCGGATAGAGGTCGACCATGCGTAGAGATACAGGGCTTCCACGTCGAAGATAACGAAGAACATGGCAACCAGATAAAACTTCGCAGAAAGACGTAAGCGGGCCGAACCGACGGAGTCGATCCCCGATTCAAACGGCGTGTTTTTACTACGCGCGCGCGCGCGACCGCCAAGGTACCAGCCGCCGACGAGCATGAGGCAGCACAGGCCGATAGCGATGATGAGAAATATAGCGAATGCCCAATGATGAGCGATGACTTCAGTGGATGTTGACATACGCATTGCTTAACCAAAAAAGTGTAGCGCCAAAACCCTCTGCTCTTACTGGCAGATGAACGCCACAGCGTTTCACGGGAGGAATAAAAAATAACCGTGCAAAAAAGCGTCCCTGGTCGATGTGAGAAGCCCAGATGCCGTGGCTTTTTACCCCTTTCTTTAACCTTTTGTCAACTTTAACAAAAGTTTTCATAACATTAATTTACATTGGAATCTTTTCATTAACATTAAATGCCCTTTTCTGCGAAATAACCTTGCATACTGTTCGGTTTTAGTGTTGTTGAATCGTGTCCGTTTCCGTCGTAAATCAAAAATCCCTTCTATTTTGACAGGATTTAGCCTCGATTCCTCCCCCCAAAGAGGGGTATTTTCTTGATCTGCGACACGGTTTTGTTAATTACCCCAGGAAATCGGCAACAATCCATCCGGTTTTTTAACATTAGCAGGAAGTGTTGAAAGTGCAGGGAAAAGTCGACAAGCTGAGCGCCTTGTCACGCCAATACGCTGATTTTTCTGCAAAGAAATACAAAAAAGATTCAAAACATCAATAAGAGTGCAAAAAAAAGAGCCGCCAAGGGGGAAACCAACTCCTGAGGCTCTTTTTGGGCACTTACATTCTGTTACCAGTTTTTGTGATCTTTGTTAGCAAGAATACCCTTACAAAACCAAGGTATTCCCTCCCTCTTCCGGAGTAAGTGCTGTGCCCGTTTCCCAGGGATGGATCTCCTGGCTCAGAGACTGAAAAATCGCCTGCGGCAGTTCGCTCACCGTCCGCGGATTGCAGCTGACGACGTACCGGGTGTCCGGCAACGCCGGTAACCCCTCACTGATGCCAGCCACGCGTAGATCCGGGCTCATCATTTCGACCGGGCGCGCAGTCACGCCCAGCCCGGCCTTCACCGCCGCTTTCACGCCCGATAGCGAGGAAGCTCCGTGGGCCAGATGCCAACTGACGCGAGCAGTTTCCAGCGCGGCGATAATATCCTGGCGGAATGGGCTTGGCTCTTCGAGCAGGATCAGGGGGATAGATTCCCCCTTCGCCAGCACATATTCCGCTGCGCAATACCAGAGAGTAGGTGATGTTCTCAGGGTAAAAGAGGTAAAGCCGGGAGGCTGATGGGTGGTCAACGCCAGATCGACCAGCCCCTCGGCCAACATCTCCATGATGGCGGCATGGGGGTGAACTTTGATCTCCAACGTCATTCTGGGATAGAAACAGCCGATGCGGTTTAACAAAAACGGCAGGATGGTGTCAGCCGTTTCTTCTGACGCGCCGATGCTCAGAGCCCCCTGCAGGCTGCCATACATCAGCGACATACAGGCTTCATCGTTAAAACGGAGAATTTTGCGGGCATAGCCCAGCAGCTGGATCCCCTGCTCGGTCAGCAGCTTATTGCGGCCGTGGCGGGCGAAAAGCTCTTTGCCCACCAGCTGTTCCAGGCGTTGCATTTGCTGACTGACCGCGGACTGAGTACGACACACTGCGGCGGCGGCGGCGGCAAAAGTGTTCAAATCAGCGACCGCGACAAAGGTACGCAGCAGATCGAGATCGAGGTTGAGTATGGGACGTGTTGTATTAATCATCTTTCTTCACTTACAGGTGGCTAACGCTGACCTGCCTTGTTGATGCTTTACGCCAGGTTTCCGGCTATTCCCTGAGCCTCGTGCTCACCGTCTAACGGCGGATAAACAACTGGACGAACGTTATTACATGCCAAAGTACTCGTCTGGGCAAATGCGCAGAACTGCGGAGTAATATATTGTTCGTATTTCTCATTATTATTTATTACCACGACCAGCCAGGCGCCATACGTCGCCGCGGGAACCCGGTCAGTGATGCTGAGAAAATCGCTCTTCTGGCGTAACTTTCCGGCAGAAAAGGAACAATAAAATCCTGTAATAACAATATATTAAATCTCAATGCAACCGCAGTTCTTGGCGGTTAACACGGATATTAACGGTGATATTCTAACCTATCCCCCTCCTTTTTATAAGCCTTAATAAGGATTAACTGAGACAATTTTAAATTTTTTTCAACATTTTATATTAATTAACAAACCTCAGATTATTACCCGCTAAAAATAATAATAATGTGGTCGCACGCTGTTTTTTATTAAAATTATTTAACATCAAAATTACAAGCCAATCGCGCTTGTATGCAGGATAGCGTTTTTTAGCGACTCCCCCTCCTCCCTCCCCATATTACCGGGCAAACAAACGAGATAAATGATGGCAAAATCGCTACTAAATCTATATTTACAACCAAAAAATCGACATAAAAAGGCATAAGCCACAGACCAAATCCACAATCGGTAGATAAATCAATTGCGCTTAAAATCCGGCGTTAGCAAAATCTTCTCCTGCAAAGCCTTCAAAACAGCGGGGAGGGGGAGTACATTGTTCCGTGCTGACTTCCACGGCAGGGAGTGGCGATAACAGCTAAAAGGTCAAGATTCATGTCCCCCATCGAAAAATCCAGCAAGTTAGAGAACGTCTGTTATGACATCCGCGGCCCGGTTCTGAAAGAAGCCAAACGTCTTGAAGAAGAAGGCAATAAGGTTCTGAAACTGAACATCGGCAACCCGGCGCCATTCGGCTTCGAGGCCCCTGACGAGATCCTCGTCGATGTCATCCGCAATTTGCCTACCGCCCAGGGTTACTGCGATTCGAAAGGATTGTACTCGGCGCGTAAAGCTATCATGCAGCATTACCAGGCCCGGGGTATGCGCGATGTCACGGTGGAAGACATCTATATCGGCAACGGCGTGTCCGAACTGATTGTGCAGGCGATGCAGGCGCTGTTAAACAGCGGCGATGAGATGCTGGTTCCCGCCCCGGACTACCCGCTGTGGACGGCGGCGGTTTCGCTTTCCAGCGGCAAAGCGGTGCACTATCTGTGTGACGAATCCTCTGACTGGTTCCCGGATCTGGACGACATCCGCGCAAAAATCACACCGCGCACCCGCGGGATCGTGATCATTAACCCTAACAACCCCACCGGCGCGGTCTATTCCAAAGAATTGCTGCAGGAGATCGTGGAGATCGCTCGTCAGCATAATCTGATCATTTTCGCCGATGAAATTTACGACAAGATCCTCTACGACGAAGCGCAGCATCACTCTATTGCCGCCCTGGCGCCGGACCTGCTGACGGTGACCTTTAACGGATTGTCGAAAACCTACCGCGTTGCCGGCTTCCGTCAGGGCTGGATGGTGCTGAATGGCCCGAAAAAACACGCGAAGGGCTATATCGAAGGGCTGGAGATGCTGGCTTCAATGCGTCTGTGCGCCAACGTGCCGGCCCAGCATGCTATCCAGACGGCGCTGGGCGGCTATCAGAGCATCAGCGAATTTATCATTCCGGGCGGGCGTTTGTATGAACAACGCAACCGCGCCTGGGAGCTTATCAACGATATTCCGGGCGTCTCCTGCGTGAAGCCAAAAGGCGCGCTGTATATGTTCCCGAAAATCGACGCCAAACGCTTCAATATTCATGACGACCAGAAAATGGTGCTCGACTTCCTGCTGCAGGAGAAAGTCCTGCTGGTGCAGGGCACCGCCTTTAACTGGCCGTGGCCGGATCACGTACGCATCGTGACCCTGCCGCGCGAAGACGACCTGGAGATGGCTATCTCCCGCTTTGGCCGCTTCCTCTCCGGCTACCATCAGCTTTAATCGCGCCGCCGCCGGCATTTGCATCCGGCGGCGATCCCTGCGCACAATGGAACCCGATGTTGTCACTGATTAAGGGTCCCTATGAGTCAGAGTCATTTCTTTGCCCACCTCTCCCGCCTGAAACTGATTAACCGCTGGCCGCTGATGCGCAACGTGCGCACCGAAAATGTCTCCGAACACAGCCTGCAGGTGGCGATGGTCGCCCACGCGCTGGCGGCGATTAAAAACCGCAAATTTGGCGGCCAGGTCAACGCCGAGCGTATCGCCCTGCTGGCGATGTACCATGACGCCTCGGAAGTACTAACTGGCGACCTCCCTACTCCGGTGAAATATTTCAATTCGCAGATTGCCCAGGAATATAAGGCGATTGAGAAAATTGCTCAGCAAAAGCTGGTGGATATGGTCCCTGACGAGCTGCGCGATATTTTCGAGCCGCTGATTGATGAGCATCACTACAGTGAGGAAGAGCAGTCGATCGTTAAACAGGCTGACGCCCTCTGCGCTTACCTGAAGTGCCTCGAAGAGCTGTCTGCAGGCAATAACGAATTTCTGCTGGCCAAAGGTCGGCTGGAAAAGACCCTGGCATCGCGGCGCAGCGCGGAGATGGATTACTTTATGCAAGTGTTCGTCCCAAGCTTCCAGCTGTCGCTGGACGAAATTAGCCAGGATTCGCCGCTGTAAGGTTCTGGCCGGGCGGCGGTTGTGCTCTACCCGGCCAGAATATCTTAAAACGGAAACAGTACCGGGATCAGCAGGACGCAGACCACCATCACCAGTATGGTAAAGGGCACGCCTATTTTGACAAAATCGCTAAATGAGTACTTGCCAGGGCCAAGCACCAGGGTGTTAACCGGCGAGGAGACCGGGGTCATAAACGCCGCCGAAGCCGCCATCGCCACCACCATGGCAAAAGGATAGGGAGAGACGCCCATTGACTTCGCCGCCGCTAAGGCAATAGGCGCCATCAGCACCGCCGTGGCGGTGTTTGAGATAAACAGCCCAATCGCCGCGCACATCATGAACAGGCAGCCGAGCATCAGATAAGGCCCCTCGCCTCCGGCGACATCCATCAGTCCCTTCACCACCAGATCCACCCCGCCGGTTTTTTGCAGCGCCAGGGCAAACGGCATCATCCCAACAATCAAAATAATGCTCGGCCAGTGGATCGCCTTGTAGGCGCTTTCGGCATTGATACAGCGGAATTTGCCCATCAGCAGACAGGCGATAATCGCGGCAATCGGGTTGGGAATTTCATCGGTGAGCATCAGGGCTACCATCAGCACCAGGCAGAAAATCGCATGCGGAGCCTGGCTGTGGGCCGGCGAAGCGTCATCGACCTCAACCGGCATATTGAGTACCACGAAATCCCGGCCGCGCTTCGCCAGCAGGGCAATTTGCCGCCAGTTGCCGACCACCAGCAGGATATCGCCGAGCTGCAGCGGCTCATCGACCACCGAACCATCCATCGCTTTGCCATCGCGCTTCATGCCGACGATATTGAGACCAAACCGGGTGCGGAAGGCTATCTCACGCACCGTTTTGCCAATCATCTCTGAATCCGGGATCAGCGCCACCTCCGCCATCCCCACATCCAGCGCCTGATCGGCAAAATACTCGCCGCGCAATACCATCGGCTCAAGCATTTGCTCGCCGCAGAACTGGCGTAAATCGACATCGGAGGCGGACATATCGATCAGCAGGACGTCGCGGGCGCGAAATTCCGATACCCCGTTGACGTTGACAATTACCCGGCGGAACCGCCGCCAGCGTTCAACGCCGATCACGTTGGCGCAGTAGCGCTCACGCAGCTTTAAATCATCCAGCCGCTGACCGATCATCGGCGAACCCGGGCGGATGGCCAGCCGGCGAGCGCGGCCGGTGAGGTGATACTCGCGGATCAAATCGCGGAAGGTGCTTCTTTTTCGCCCATCGCGTGCGGAGTCGCCATTATCCGTCTTCAGCATAAAGCGCACCGCCAGCATATAGACGATGCCCAGGATCAGCACCACCAGGCCAATCGGCGTGACGCTGAAAAAGCTGAAGCCGTGCAGTCCCTCGCGCAGCAATTCACTGTTGACCACCAGGTTGGGCGGCGTCGCCACCAGGGTCATCATCCCGCTGATAAGCCCGGCGAAGCTCAGCGGCATCATCAGCCGCGATGGCGAGGTATTCATCCGCGCCGAGACGCTAAGTACCACCGGGATGAAAATGGCGACCACCCCGGTGGAGCTCATAAACGCGCCCAGACCGGCGACGGTGAGCATCAGGTAGATCAGCATTTTGGTTTCGCTGTTCCCCGCCACGCTCACCAGCCATGCCCCCATTTTGGTGGCGACTCCGGTGCGCACCAGGCCATCGCCGATAATAAACAGGGCGGCAATCAGGATCACGTTAGGATCGCTGAATCCGGAAAAAGCTTCATTTAACGTCAGCGTTCCGCTGAGGACAAAGGCGACAATGACCATCAGGGCGATAGCATCCATGCGCACCTTGCCGGTAGCAAACAGCACAACCGCGATGGCCAGGAGGGATAAAACCCAAATCAATTCACCGTTCACAACGTTTCCTTGTCACAAGTGGGAGTCGACATAGTGGCATAAAAAAGCCCCGACGACGCGGGGCGAAATCATGGGTTTACGCTTTAAGACGCACATTTACCACGCCGTCAGTCTGGCGTTCAACCACCAGATCTTCCAGGCTGCTCAGCACGAGGTCGGCTTCATCCAGGCGAGGGGCATCGGCGGGCACGTTGACCGCGATAGTGCGACAGCCGGCCGCCAGTCCGGAGAGGAGCCCCGCCGGCGCATCTTCCACCACCGCGCACTCCCCGGCAGGCAGACCCAGCCGCTCGGCACCCAGCAGATAGGCGTCCGGCGCCGGTTTGCCGTGTTTCACCTGCTCGGCGGTGACGAACACCTCAGGCATCGGCAGGCCCGCCGCGCGGTGACGCGCGTGGGCAACCGGAATCGAGCCAGAGGTGACAATCGCCCACGGGATCCCGGCCTCATTGAGCGTATTCAGCAGGGCTAATGCCCCCGGCAGCGCGACGATACCCTCAATATCAGTGGCTTCTATCTGCTCGAGGTAGCGAAATTCAGCCTGGATATCCTCCTCGCTGCGCCCCGGCATAAAATGGCGAATGGAGGTAATGGCCTGCTTGCCGTGAATAAAACTGAGAATTTCATCATGGTCAATGGCGAAACGATCCCCCCACTTGCACCATGAACGCTCCACCACCGGCAAGGAATCCACCAGCGTCCCGTCTAAATCGAACAGGAAACCTTTACACTGCACGGGCACCTCCCTCAGGCGTTGATAATTTGATTAATTTCATTACTGCTCAGATGATACTGGCGCGGGCAAGCGTGCCAGACGCTCAGCATCCGCTGATATTTCTCCCACATCGGAGTCTGCGAGTTAAAGCCATGGGTACCGGCGTCAAAATGGCTGTAGCGGCCTTCAACGTTGACCATAAAACGCACATAGCCGAGATAACGCGCTTCGGTGGCGGCATCAAATCCGAGGAAGGTGACCCGGCGTTCATCGATACCCGCCGCGTCTTTCAGGTTGGTCCAGGAGACGTGCAGCGCGTGGTACATCTCCATGATATCAATAACGGTACGGCAGGTTTCTTCCGTCAACTGGCCAAACTCGCGGTCCAGTTCACGCATCTGTAGCCCATACCCACGCTCTATGATGGTTTGCAGACGACGGTAGCGTTCCGCATTATCCGGGTCGAGCATCGTCATCATTTTGTACTGATTGGATAAAATCAGACGCTGCGCATTGGTCATTTCCATGTTGTGACTCCTGTAGCACGGTAGGGCGTGAAATAAAGAAGGCGCATAAATCATGCGCCTTCTTTTATATGCGTTTTCCGTAGTGAATTACAAATCATCAAGGAAAGTTTTATCCAGTTGTTTGAAGGCGCGCTTAAGCGTGTCAGCCAGCGCCTGATAATCGGGCTTGCCTTCGACCGGTGCCAGCGCCTGCCCCGCCTCCTGCAGTTTACCGCGCACTTCATAGAACCAGTTAAGAATGGAGGGCGGCAGCGGCGTCACCGAACGCTTACCCAACCACCAGAGTCCCTGCATCGGCAGGCTCAGCGCAAACAGCGCGGTAGCGACGGCGGGGCCCAGCTGGCCGCCAAGAGCTATCTGCCAGCAGAGGGTAAAAATGGCGATTGGCGGCATGATGCGGATGGCATAGCGGGTGGCACGAATAATGCGGTTTTCAATAAACACCGGCGCGAGGCGCTTGTCGAGAGGCCAGGTCTTTGCGTAATGCTGCCCGCGGTTGAACAAGCTAAAGAAGCTAACGGGGCGTTTCTCAGGGGTCGACATGGCTTTACCTCAACTTTACATATAAAACTTAAAAAATTCGTGCAAAACACCAACTATGCATGACATCGTTCAAAAGATTTTGGCAAAGGATGCCGCAATCAGGTATCCTGTGCCCGCCTGAAAGGGCGGTTAGACTCTTTGCCAGGCTAGTCAAATTATCGCATATTCTGCCATTGGCTGAAAATTATGCAAAATGGCATAAAATCAAATGTACTTCTCTCATCGTGCCCGAAAACAGAACAAGGCATGATGTTAATCATAAATGTCGAGGTCATCCTGCGCTACGCTAATGACACACTGACGTTTTTTTAGCCACGTATCATAAAAAGGTACTTCCATGTCGAGTAAGTTAGTACTGGTTCTGAACTGCGGTAGCTCCTCTCTGAAATTTGCTATCCTTGACGCCGTGAACGGCGACGAATATCTGTCCGGTTTAGCGGAATGCTTCCACCTGCCGGAAGCCCGTATCAAATGGAAAATGGACGGCAGCAAACAAGAAGCCGAGTTAGGCGCGGGCGCCGCGCACAGTGAAGCGCTGAACTTTATCGTTAACACTATTCTGGCACAAAAACCAGAACTGTCTGCTCAGCTGACCGCAATCGGCCACCGTATCGTACACGGCGGTGAAAAATACACCAGCTCCGTGGTGATCGACGAGTCCGTAATTCAGGGTATTAAAGACGCCGCGTCTTTCGCACCGCTGCACAACCCGGCACACCTGATCGGCATCGCTGAAGCGCTGAAATCCTTCCCGCACCTGAAAGACAAAAACGTGGCTGTATTCGATACGGCGTTCCATCAGACCATGCCGGAAGAATCCTATCTCTACGCCCTGCCGTACAGCCTGTACAAAGAGCACGGCGTTCGTCGTTACGGCGCGCACGGCACCAGCCACTTCTACGTGACTCAGGAAGCAGCTAAGATCCTGAACAAGCCGGTGGAAGAGCTGAACATCATCACCTGCCACCTCGGCAACGGTGGTTCTGTTTCCGCTATCCGTAACGGTAAATGCGTTGACACCTCCATGGGTCTGACCCCGCTGGAAGGCCTGGTGATGGGTACCCGCTCCGGTGACATCGATCCGGCCATCATCTTCCATCTGCACGACACCCTGGGCATGAGCGTTGACGCGATCAACAAAATGCTGACCAAAGAGTCCGGCCTGCTGGGTCTGACCGAAGTCACCAGCGACTGCCGCTACGTGGAAGACAACTATCAGGAAAAAGCCGACGCTAAACGCGCGATGGACGTTTACTGCCACCGCCTGGCGAAATACATCGGTTCCTACACCGCGCTGATGGACGGCCGTCTTGACGCCGTTATTTTCACCGGTGGTATCGGTGAAAACGCCGCGATGGTGCGTGAGCTGTCGCTGGGCAAACTGGGCGTACTGGGCTTTGAAGTTGACCATGAGCGTAACCTTGCTGCCCGCTTCGGCAAGTCTGGCTTCATCAACAAAGAAGGCACCCGTCCTGCCGTGGTTATCCCGACCAACGAAGAGCTGGTCATCGCGCAAGACGCCAGCCGTCTGACCGCATAATTCCACATCGCCAGCCCTGACCCGCAATAATTCGAGCTGCAGGAAGGCGGCGACACAGCAAAACCCCGGCCGCGTACAGCGCGTACGTCACCGGGGTGAGCAAGTAGAGCCAACGCACGTGCAACTTGAAATATGACGGATAGCTGGCGGTGCTGTTTTGTATCCCGCCTGATACTGGCGGTAACGAAAGAGGATATACCGTGTCCCGTACTATCATGTTAATTCCTACCGGTACCAGCGTAGGTCTGACCAGCGTCAGCCTCGGTGTGATCCGCGCTATGGAACGCAAAGGCGTTCGTCTGAGCGTCTTTAAACCTATCGCCCAGCCGCGTTCCGGTGGCGATGCCCCAGACCAGACCACCACCATCGTTCGCGCCAGCTCCTCCACCACCACCGCCGCTGAACCGCTGAAGATGAGCCATGTTGAGTCTCTGCTCTCCAGCAATCAGAAAGATGTGCTGATGGAAGAGATCATTGCCAACTACCACGCGAATACACAGGACGCGGAAGTGGTGCTGGTGGAAGGCCTGGTACCGACCCGTAAGCATCAGTTCGCCCAGGCGCTGAACTTTGAAATCGCCAAAACGCTGAACGCTGAAATCGTCTTCGTGATGTCTCAGGGCACCGACACGCCAGAACAGCTGAACGAGCGTATCGAACTGACCCGTAACAGCTTTGGCGGCGCCAAAAATACCAGCATCACCGGCGTTATCGTCAACAAACTGAATGCCCCTGTCGACGATCAGGGCCGTACCCGTCCTGACCTGTCGGAAATTTTCGACGACTCGTCGAAAGCAAAAATCGTGAAGATTGACCCGGCTCAGCTGCAGAAAGGCAGCACGCTGCCGGTGCTGGGCGCAGTGCCATGGAGCTTCGATCTGATCGCGACCCGCGCGATCGACATGGCGCACCATCTGAATGCGACCATCATCAACGAAGGCGATATCAATACCCGCCGCGTGAAATCCGTGACTTTCTGCGCGCGCAGCATCCCGCACATGCTGGAACACTTCCGCCCTGGTTCTCTGCTGGTTACCTCCGCAGACCGTCCTGACGTGCTGGTTGCGGCCTGCCTGGCGGCAATGAACGGCGTGGAAATCGGCGCCATTCTGCTGACCGGCGGCTATGAAATGGACGCGCGCATCAGCAAGCTGTGTGAACGCGCTTTCGCGACCGGCCTGCCGGTATTCATGGTCAACACCAACACCTGGCAGACCTCCCTGAGCCTGCAGAGCTTTAACCTCGAAGTACCGGTTGACGATCACGAGCGTATCGAGAAAGTTCAGGAATACGTGGCCAACTACATCAACGCCGACTGGATCGAATCGCTGACCGCGACCTCCGAGCGCAGCCGCCGTCTCTCTCCGCCAGCCTTCCGCTACCAGCTGACCGAGCTGGCGCGCAAAGCCGGCAAACGTGTCGTTCTGCCGGAAGGCGACGAACCACGTACCGTGAAAGCGGCGGCGATTTGCGCCGAACGCGGGATCGCCACCTGCGTCCTGCTGGGTAACCCGGATGAGATCAACCGCGTAGCCGCGGCCCAGGGCGTTGAGCTTGGCGCCGGCATTGAAATCGTCGATCCGGAAGTGGTTCGCGAAAGCTATGTGGGTCGCCTGGTAGAACTGCGTAAGAACAAAGGCATGACCGAAGCGGTCGCGCGTGAGCAACTGGAAGACAACGTGGTTCTCGGCACCCTGATGCTGGAACAGGACGAAGTCGACGGTCTGGTATCCGGCGCGGTTCACACCACTGCCAACACCATTCGTCCGCCGCTGCAGCTGATCAAAACCGCGCCGGGCAGCTCGCTGGTCTCCTCCGTGTTCTTCATGCTGCTGCCGGAACAGGTTTACGTTTACGGCGACTGCGCGATCAACCCGGACCCGACCGCCGAGCAGCTGGCGGAAATCGCTATTCAGTCCGCTGAATCCGCGATTGCCTTCGGCATCGAACCGCGCGTGGCGATGCTCTCCTACTCCACCGGTACCTCCGGCGCGGGTAGCGATGTCGAGAAAGTCCGCGAAGCGACCCGTCTGGCGCAGGAAAAACGTCCTGACCTGATGATCGACGGCCCGCTGCAGTATGACGCCGCGGTGATGGCTGACGTAGCGAAGTCCAAAGCGCCGAACTCACCGGTAGCTGGCCGCGCGACCGTGTTCATCTTCCCGGATCTGAACACCGGTAACACCACGTACAAAGCGGTACAGCGCTCTGCCGACCTGATCTCCATCGGGCCGATGCTGCAGGGTATGCGCAAGCCGGTCAACGACCTGTCCCGTGGCGCGCTGGTAGACGATATCGTCTATACCATCGCACTGACCGCGATCCAATCGGCTCAGCAGCAGAAGTAATCTGCCGCTGTGGTCAAAGCAAAAGGCAGCCGAATGGCTGCCTTTTTGTCGTCAGGAGGCGAGCGACGATTGCTGCCGCGCGTTTGCGATCTTTATTCGCGCTCGCTCTCTTCCGCATCATCATACTCATTACCGGCGTTGCGGGTCATCCACAGCGCCAGCGCTTTCAGGGAGTCCGGCGTGAACTCATCGCAGCGGGCGGTGATCTCTTCCGGCGTTAACCAGCACACCTCGCTGACCTCTTCTTCCTGCAGGGCGAACGGCCCGTGGGAGACGCAGCTGAACAGGCTTCCCCAGACGCGGCAGAATTTGTCTTCGTAATAAAACTGGCCGTGATCGGCAAACGGCACCCCGGCGATGCCTAACTCCTCTTCCGCCTCGCGACGGGCCGATTCCAGCAGCTGCTCATCAGCCTGCACGACGCCGCCAGCGGTGGCATCCAGCATGCCCGGATGAAAGTCTTTTGTCTCGGTGCGTCGCTGCACCAGAATTTTCCCCATTCCGTCATGAACGACGATATAGGTCGCCCGGTGGCGCAGGCACTGCGCGCGCATTTGCTCGCGGCTGGACTGTGCTATCACCTCATTGTTTTCATTAACAATATCGACCCATTCTGTGCTTGCCAAATGATTCTGTTCCGCCATCAGGAAACCTTACTTTAAATGCGCTCTCGCGGCGCGTCTTTATGATTGAGGGCTAAATTACGGGTAAATTGCAACCTCTGCAATAACCTGATTATCATTGAGTGCTAAAACCTGCAGCCGCCCCTGATCCAGCAGCCCATAGCTGGCGGAATATCCCCCTTTCGGGATACTCACTGAGCCGGGATTAAAGAGGTAAATTGCGCCGCGTTTTTCCGCGACCGGTATATGAGTATGGCCATATGCCAGGACATCGCCAGCGGCCAGCGGCGGCAGATTATCCGGACTATAGAGATGCCCGTGGGTCAGAAACAGGCGATAGCGTTCGCTAAGCACCTGCTGCCAGGGCGCGGTCATTGGAAAACGAAGCAGCATCTGATCCACTTCGCTGTCGCAGTTGCCGCGAACAGCAACAATGCGTTCCGCCACGCTGTTCAACCGCTCCGCCACCTCACCCGGCGCATACCCCTCAGGCAGCGCGTTGCGCGGACCGTGATTGAGCACATCGCCGAGTATGATCAGCCACCTGGCGCCGCTTTGCGCGAACCGTTCAAGCACGCGTTCCGTGGCGGGCAGCGAACCATGAATATCGGAGGCAAACATCAGCTTCATAGGTTCCATCTCCACTGGTTACGATGCCTCTATGATAGCGGAAGCGCGGCGGGTTATCAGCCTCAGCGTTTGGCGGAAAGCGCCACGTAACGCTGGATTGAGGCCCGCTGCCACTGGAAAGACGCATAATCAGCCAGCGCCTCCGGTACCTTATCGCCATTGAGAACCAGGCGATTGAGCATCAGCGCCAGGTCTGCGTCGGCAATAGACCATTCGCCAAATAAATTTTGCCCGCCGTGGGCCAGTAGCATGGTGGCGGTGGCAAACAGCTTTTCCGCAGATTGCCTGCCGGCCTCGCTGAGGTCCGGCATTTTCGCCCCGTCAAACACCACGGCGGTGGATCGCTCTTCACGAATTGGCATCAGATCGCTGCGCAGCCAGGCCTGGATCTGCCGGGCGCGGGCTCGTTTTTGCAGATCATGCGGGTAGATGCGCTCCCACTCCGGCGGCGCGAAACGCTCATCCAGATACTCGGTAATCGCCGAAGACTCACTTAGCGCGAAATCATCAACCTCCAGCAGCGGTACGCGACGGGTGGCGGCATAGCCTGTCCAGCCCGCCTGCAGATGTTCGCCGCGGTTCAGGTCGACGGTTTTAAGGGTAAAAGGCAGGCTTTTTTCCTGCAGAGCGACATAGACAGACATCACGTACGGTGAGAAAAAATCGGCATCGGACCACAGGGTAATGACAGGCTGACTCATAGCTTCCTCAAGGGTGGTAGACAGGACAATAAGCCAACATAGCCTGTCTTACAGGCGATGTCACTGCTCGAGCGCGGACGACTCGTCGCCTGGCTGCCGGGTCGCTTGCGGAATTTCTCCCGGGTGGCGCAGCTTCACCTATACTCGAACAGTTTGCGACCCACGACGGCGGGAAATATTATGATCGATCTTTACTATGCACCCACCCCAAACGGCCACAAAATCACCCTGTTCCTCGAAGAGGCGGAGCTAGCCTATCGGCTAATTCGGGTCGATATCGGCAAAGGGGAACAATTTCATCCGCAGTTTCTGGCGATTTCGCCGAATAATAAAGTTCCGGCTATCGTCGACCACATGCCTGCTGACGGCGGGGCGCCGTTGAGCGTTTTCGAGTCAGGCGCCATCCTGCTCTATCTGGCGGAAAAAAGCGGTAAGCTGCTGAGCGGCGAGCTGCGGGAACGCTACGTCACGCTGCAGTGGCTGTTCTGGCAGGTCGGCGGGCTGGGGCCGATGCTGGGGCAAAATCAACATTTTTCCCACTCCGCGCCGCAAACCGTGCCCTACGCTATTGAACGTTTTCAGGTGGAAACCCAACGACTGTATGGGGTGCTAAATCAGCGTCTGGGATGCAGCCCGTGGCTTGGCGGCGACCACTACAGTATCGCCGACATCGCCGCCTGGCCCTGGGTGAACTGCCATGTCCGACAGCGTATCGATCTGGCGAACTATCCGGCGGTGCACAACTGGTATGAGCGCATTAAGCAGCGGCCGGCAACGTCGGAAGCGATGTTAAAAATTCAGCTTTATTAACCCCCTGCTCGCCCGTCGCGCTTTGTTGTATGATTGCAGGACTTACACCACGGAGGAAGCCTGCAATGTCTCAACCAGACGCCATTATTCGTATTAAGAACCTGCGCCTGCGGACTTTTATTGGTATTAAAGAGGAAGAGATCGCCAACCGCCAGGACGTGGTAGTGAATGTAGCCATTCACTACCCTGCCGATAAAGCGCGCGACAGCGAGGACATCAATGATGCGCTGAACTATCGCACCATTACCAAGCGCATAATCAGCCATCTTGAGAATGGCCGTTTTTCGCTGCTGGAAAAATTAACTCAGGATGTGCTGAATATCGCATGCGAACATCACTGGGTCACATATGCTGAAGTGGAGATTGATAAACTTCATGCGCTGCGCTATGCCGACTCGGTGTCCATGACCATGAGCTGGCGTCGCTAACCATGTCAGGGAGGTGGTATGAAGATCCTGCTTACTGGTGGTACCGGCCTGATTGGCCGACATCTGATACCCAGATTGCTGGAGCTCGGGCATAGCGTCACGGTCTCCACGCGACATCCGGATACCGCCCGCGCCCGTCTCGATCCGCGCGTCACCCTGTGGCGCGATTTCGAGGGCCATCACCACCTCAATGATATTGATGCCGTCATCAATCTGGCGGGTGAACCCATCGCTGATAAACGCTGGACGGCCGAGCAGAAACAACGCTTGTGCCATAGCCGCTGGGATCTCACGCAGCGGCTGGTGGGCCTGATCCACGCCAGCGACACCCCTCCCTCCGTGCTGATCAGCGGGTCTGCCATCGGCTACTATGGCGACCTCGGCGAAGTGGTGGTGACCGAAGAAGAGCCACCGCACAATGAGTTTACCCATAAGCTGTGCGCCCGCTGGGAGCAAATTGCCTGCGAAGCGCAAAGCGAGCGCACCCGCGTCTGCCTGCTGCGCACCGGCGTGGTACTGGCTCCGCGGGGCGGTATTCTCGGCAAAATGACACCCGCCTTTAAGCTCGGCCTCGGCGGGCCTATCGGCAATGGCAGACAGTACCTGGCCTGGATCCATATCGACGATATGGTTAACGGCATTCTGTGGCTGCTGGATAACGATCTGCGCGGTCCGTTCAATATGGTTTCTCCCTACCCGGTGCATAACGAGCAGTTCGCCCATGCGCTGGGTCATGCGCTCCATCGACCGGCGATTTTCCGCGTTCCCGCCGCCGCTATCCGCCTGTTGATGGGGGAATCCGCCGTCCTGGTGCTCGGCGGCCAGCGCGCGCTGCCAAAGCGTCTGGAGGCCGCCGGCTTTGCCTTCCGCTGGTACGATCTGGACGAAGCGCTAAAGGATGTGCTGAGTTAATGGCTGACACAGGGGAGCATTGGCTCCCCTGATTCCATTCTGCTGGCTCATGCTCCACGCCTGGATGGCCTCACCCTGGCGCTGCAGCATCGCCATATTCAGGACAACCAGCGCCCTTAATCGCCTGAATTCACCGCCAGCCGGCCGGTTCGCCGGTGTTACCTGGCAAAGCAAAGTGCTAAGGTAGGCTTTTCTTTCTGCGTATTGACTGCTTTATGACGACCATCACCACACCACGCCTTTCGCTTACCCGCTTTGTTACCGATGACTGGCCCTTTTTTCTGCGCCTGCGCCAGGATCCGCAGGTGATGCGTTTTATGGGGGAGGTGTTAAGCGAGGAGGTGCTGCGCAGCGTCTTCGTCAGTCGCTGTGCCGATCCCGGGGTGTTTGTATTGCGCGATAAATTCGGCGAGGCGCTGGGCGATATTGGGCTCCGCATCAGTCCGAAAAATCCGCACGAAGCTGACGTCGGCTACGCGCTGCTGCCTCAGGCTCAGGGAAAAGGCTATGCCAGCGAAGCGCTGCGGGCGGTCTGCGAGTATGGTTTCACCACCCTGGGGGTGCAGGCCATCAATGCCTGGGTGCTGGGTGAAAACCGTGGCTCATCGCGCCTGCTGGAGAAGCAAGGCTTTGTGCGCACCCAGGTGCTGGAGAAAGCCTATCATCTGAACGGCGTCGATTACGATGACTGGATCTATCGGCTGGAGCGGGAAGCTCATCCGGCGTCCGCAGACGCCGGATGAGCCGATTATTTCAGCGAACCTTTCAGAAACTGCTGCAGGCGCGGGCTTTTCGGCGCGCCAAACAGCGCATCCGGATGCCCTTCTTCTTCAATTTTACCCTGATGCAGAAAAATGACATGTGAAGAGACGTGGCGGGCAAAGCCCATTTCATGGGTCACCACCACCATGGTTTTTCCCTCTTCCGCCAGCTGCTGCATAATGCGTAACACTTCGCCCACCAGTTCCGGATCCAGCGCGGAGGTCGGCTCATCAAACAGCAGCACTTCCGGTTCCATCGCCAGCGCGCGGGCAATAGAGACACGCTGCTGCTGGCCACCGGAAAGATGCACCGGATACTTCGCCTGCTGACGTTCGTCTATCCCGACCTTGGCCAGATATTTTACCGCCCGTTCGCGCGCTTCCTGTTTGCTTAAGCCCAGCACCTGAATCGGTGCTTCCATGACGTTCTCCAGCACCGTCATATGGCTCCACAGATTGAAATGCTGAAACACCATGGTCAACCGGGTGCGCAGCAGGCGCAACTGGTTCTTGTCGGCCACCTTCAGCTGGCCGTCTTTATCCCGTACCAGACCAATATTTTGGCCGCTGACGACGATCGTGCCTTCGCTCGGTTTTTCAAGGAAGTTAATACAGCGCAAAAAGGTACTTTTTCCGGAACCCGATGAACCGATGATGCTGATAACGTCCCCGGCTTTCGCCTGCAGCGAGACGCCCTTCAGCACCTCGTGTTCCCCATAGCGTTTATGCAGATCGATAACGTTTAATTTATTGTCGGACATGGCGTTCTCAATGCGTCGAAGAAGGTTTGATATGCTGCAACCAGCGCTTTTCCGCTTTACGGAACAAGCTAATCAGCACATACGAGATAATTAAATAAAGCACCGCGGCGATGCCAAACGCGGTGAACGGCTGATAGGTGGCCGAGTTGATATCGCGGGCGATTTTCAGCAGATCCGGTACCGTAGCGGTAAACGCCAGCGCGGTAGAGTGCAGCATGAGGATCACTTCGTTACTGTAGGCCGGCAGTGCAATCCGCAGCGCGGAAGGCAGAATAATGCAGCGATACAGTTTGACTGACGAGAAGCCGTAGGCCCGCGCCGCTTCAATTTCTCCGGCGGGTACTGAGCGGATCGCGCCGGCGAAAATTTCAGTGGTATAGGCGCAGGTATTCAGGGTTAACGCCAGAACCGTGCAGTTTAGCCCGCTGCGGAAAAAAGCGTTCAACAGCTCCGTGCCTTTGACGATTTCCAGGGTATACATGCCGGAGTAAAAAACCAGCAGTTGCACATACAGCGGCGTGCCGCGAAATATGTAAGTGAACAGCCAGATGGGGAACTGGATAAACTTATTGCTCGAGACGCGGCCGATGGCCAGAAACACCGCCAGGATGCCCCCCATTACCACTGAAGAGATCAGCAACCATAAGGTAATCGCCACGCCGGTAAAGCGATAGCCGTCGGTCCACAGTAGTGATTTCCAGTACTCCTGAATAATTTCAATCACAGGTCAGCCCTCTTCACGCCAACGGTATAGCGGCGTTCGAGCAGCAGCAGTACGCCATTAGAAACGGTGGTAAACACCAGATAAATCAGGCCGCAGACGATGGCGAAGTAGAACGGCTGCCAGGTGCTTTTCCCGGCCAGCTGCGTGGCTTTGACCACATCCTCCAGCCCTAGCAACGAGACCAGCGCCGTCGCCTTGAGGATAACCTGCCAGTTGTTGCCTATCCCCGGCAGCGCGTAGCGCATCATCGCCGGGAAGAGAATACGCCGGAACGTCTGCCCGCCGCTAAAGCCAAAGGCGGTGGCCGCTTCGATATGCCCCTTCGGCACCGCAAGGTAGGCGCCGCGGAAGGTTTCCGTAAAATAGGCGCCATAGATAAAGCCGAGGGTAATAATCCCGGCGATCATCGGATCGATATCAAACTGGGCCATGCCCAGCGCATCGGTAACGCTGTTTAGCGCAATCTGCAGGCCGTAGAAAATCAGCAGCATCAGCACCAGATCGGGCACGCCGCGGATCAGAGTGGTATAGCCTTCAAACACCAGCGCCAGTGGACGGTTGCTCGATAACTTTGCGCCAGCGCCCGCCAGCCCAATCAGGACGGCGAGAACGACCGAGCTGAGCGCAAGCTCCAGGGTGACGAGCGCACCCTGCAAAATAACCTGTGAAAACCCATACAGCATGCTGCCTACCCTGTCTGTCATTCACCATTGCGCGCGAAACGCACGCAATGGCGAGGCGTGAGAATTATTCGCCGTATACGTTAAAATCGAAATATTTTTTCGCCAGCTTGTCGTAGGTGCCGTCCTTACGCATCTCCGCAAACGCCTTATTCAGCGCTTCACGCAGTTCGTTGTCTTCCTTACGCAGCCCCATACCGGTGCCAACACCAAACAGTTTCTCGTCTTTGATTGACGGGCCACCAAACTGGTAATCTTTACCAATAGGCTGTTTCAGGAACCCTTCGCTGGCCGCGACCTCATCCTGGAACGCGGCGTCGATCCGGCCGGCGGTCAGGTCGGAATAGATATTGTCCTGCCCCTGATAGGAGACAATTTCGATACCTTTCGGCGCCCAGTGCTCATTGCCATAGGTTTCCTGAGTCGTCCCCTGCAGCACGCCCACGCGCTTACCCTTGAGGGTGGCGAGATCCGGCGTTACCGGGCTGCCCTTTTTCACCACCAGACGCGAATCTGCCGCATACAGCTTGTCAGTGAAGGCAATTTCCTGCTGGCGCTTTTCAGTAATCGACAGCGAAGACATAATCGCGTCGATTTTCTTCGCTTTTAAGGAGGGGATCAGCGCATCCAGCGGGTTTTCAACAAAGGTACATTGCGTATTAATACGCTTACACAGCTCTTTTGCCAGATCGATATCAAAACCGACCAATTCTCCCTGCGCATTCTTCGATTCGAAGGGAGCATAAGTCGGATCGGTACCGATACGAATTTTTTGCGGGATGGCGGCAAAGACCGTGGAAACGCTGGAAAGGGCCAGCGCTAAAGAGAGAGACAACGCCAGTTTTTTCATAACTATCCTCGACAGACTGTCATTCTAACGGGTTTATTAGAACTATTTACGCCAGTTATCGTGCCATTATTCGCCCCTTAAGGGCAAAGATTTATGCACCAGAAAGGCCGATTTTTTGCATCAGAAACGCTTAACTATGCATTTTTTAGCCAAAAAACTGGCTGCTTTTGCACTGAAATGATCCACAGCGCGTTTAGATGCACCCTTTTGGGGCATGGATACGAACCTGGCGGCAGGCCCACCCCATTGTGCGGGCCTGCAGCAGTCTTAGTCGCCGTACACGTTAAAATCGAAGTATTTCTTCGCCATTTTGTCGTAGGTGCCGTCTTTACGCATCTCGCCCAGCGCTTTATCAAACGCGGCTTTCAGCTCGGCGTCGTCCTTACGCAGGCCGATACCGGTGCCGTCGCCAAAGTACTTTTTGTCTTTAACGGACGGGCCGGCGAAGGCGAAATCTTTCCCGGCAGGCTGTTTCAGGAAGCCTTCGCTGGCGGCGACTTCATCCTGCAGCGCCGCATCCAGACGGCCAGCTGCGAGGTCTGAATAGATCAGATCCTGGTTCTGGTAAGCCACCACGTCAACGCCCTGGCTGCGCCAGCGGTCGTTAGCATAGGCTTCCTGAGTAGAACCCTGCAGCACGCCGACGTGCTTGCCTTTCAGCGCCTCCAGCGTCGGCTGGATCGGCGACCCTTTGGCGGCGATCAGACGCGAGTCAGCGGCATATAGCTTGTCAGAGAAGGCGATCTCTTGCTGGCGCTTCTCGGTAATAGAGAGGGAAGAGATGATGGCGTCGATTTTCTTCGCTTTGAGGGAGGGGATCAGGGAGTCAAAATCACTGCCGACCCAGGTACATTTCACCTTAATTCGGGAGCACAACTCATTGCCTAAATCGATATCAAAACCAACAAAGTCCCCTTTCGCGTCTTTCGACGAAAATGGCGCATAGGTCGCGTCAGTGCCAATGCGAATGCTCTGCGGCAGAGCAGCAAACACGCTGGCCGTGCTGCTCATTCCCACGAGTAAAGAGAGAGCCAGAATCGTCTTCTTCATACAGTACCCTTAAGTGTCGTGATGTGGTGCGTTGCTTGTTATGGTGATTGCCGATCAATCCTGCAGTTTTTGTGCCATCTTCCCGGTGCGTGCCGGGAACAGGGTTAAATTTGTTAAAATAAAGTTGCAGGATTGTCTTAAAAGGGAAGATACCAGCATTACTGGCGAAACCGCAGCGCCTGAGCGCAAAAAGACGAAATAAATGTCGAGGATTTGATCGCGGCAACAAATTTGCACCACCGGAGCGCAAGCGTACATTTCATGCACCACTATAGTGCGACACTAGGCCCCCTGCCAGCGGGTAAACAAGTCGTGCTCCAGACTAATATCAAATTGATCGAGTACCCGATTGACGGTCTGGTTGATGACATCGTCCAGGCTTTGTGGCCGGTGGTAAAAAGCCGGTACCGGCGGCATTATCACCGCCCCCAGCTCTGCAGCCTGAACCAGCAGACGCAGATGGCCCAAATGGAACGGCGTTTCCCGCACGCAGAGCACCAGCGGACGACGCTCTTTCAGCACGACATCCGCCGCCCGGGTCAGCAGGCCATCCGTATAGCTATGGACAATGCCCGAGAGCGTCTTCATTGAGCAGGGTAAAATCACCATCCCGGCGGTTTTAAAAGAACCGGAAGAGATACTGGCGGCGATATCGCGGGCGTCATGCACCACATCGGCTAGCGCCTGCACCTCACGTACGGAGTAGTCGGTCTCCATGGCCAACGTCTGGCGCGCCGCCTGGCTGAGGATGAGATGAGTTTCAATATCCGGCACATCTCTTAGCACCTGCAGCATCCGCACGCCGTAAATGGCGCCGCTGGCGCCGGAAATGCCAATAATCAGTCGTTTCACGTTCTGTTACCCCTTGCGCGTGTGCCGCAGACTTTGCCGGATTATAGCCTCTGGCGCAACTATTGACGCACAGTTAAGGGGCGAAAAAAAGCCCGCCGTCCTTTAGGTACGGCAGGCCCGCGACGCGTGAACGGCTTAACCCTCGTTGTGCATCTCGAGGTTTTCGACTTCGTTTTGCAGCTGGACCGCTTTGGCATCATCGTTACGCAGGGAGTCAAGATAGTCGAGGTACTGCTGGTCGACATCCCGGGTCACATATACGCCGTTGAACACCGAGCATTCAAACTGCTGAATATCCGGGTTCTCCGCGCGCACCGCGTCGATCAGATCGTTGAGATCCTGGAAAATCAGGCCGTCGGCGCCAATGATCTGGCGGATCTCATCCACTTCGCGGCCATGGGCGATCAGTTCGTTGGCGGTCGGCATATCGATACCGTACACGTTCGGGAAACGAATTTCCGGCGCAGCGGAGGCGAGATACACTTTTTTCGCCCCTGCTTCACGCGCCATCTCAATGATCTGCTCCGAGGTGGTGCCGCGTACAATGGAATCATCGACCAGCAGCACGTTCTTATCGCGGAATTCCGCACGGTTGGCGTTGAGCTTACGGCGAACAGATTTACGACGCAGCTGCTGACCGGGCATGATAAACGTCCGGCCGACGTAGCGGTTCTTCACGAAGCCCTGACGATAAGGTTTGTCGAGAATGCGGGCGATTTCCAGCGCGATGTCGCAGGAGGTCTCCGGGATCGGAATAACGACGTCAATATCCAGATCTTCCCACTCGCGGGCAATCTTTTCGCCCAGCTTAGTCCCCATGTTGACGCGGGCGCTGTAGACGGAAATTTTGTCAATAAACGAGTCCGGACGGGCAAAATAGACGTACTCGAACAGGCACGGGTTGCTGACCGGATTATCGGCACACTGACGGGTATAGAGCTGGCCCTTCTCGGTAATATAGACCGCTTCGCCCGGCGCCACATCGCGCAGGAATTCAAAACCAAGCGTATCAAGGGCCACGCTCTCCGAGGCCACCATATACTCGGTGCGACCGTCGCCAACGTCACGTTTACCCAGCACCAGCGGACGAATGCCGTTAGGGTCGCGGAAGGCCACCATGCCATGCCCGATGATCATCGCCACGCACGCGTACGCGCCGCGGATCAGGCGGTTGGTCGCCGCAATCGCCGCGAAGATGTTGTCCGCTTCCAGCGGGTAGTGACGGAAGTTATCCAGCTCACTGGCGAAAATATTGAGGAGGATTTCGGAATCAGAGGTGGTATTGATATGGCGGCGTTTTTCTTCAAACAGCTTTTTACGCAGCTCGTGCGCATTGGTCAGGTTGCCGTTATGCGCCAATGTGATGCCATACGGCGAGTTAACGTAAAACGGCTGCGCCTCGGAGGCGCTGGAGCTGCCCGCCGTAGGATAACGCACGTGGCCAATACCCATATTGCCCTGCATACGCTGCATGTGGCGGGCCTCGAATACGTCGCTTACCAGCCCGTTAGCCTTACGCAACCGGAAGCAGTTGTTGGCATCAATGGTGATGATGCCAGCGGCATCCTGTCCACGGTGCTGGAGCACCGTTAGCGCATCATAAATCGACTGGTTAACCGGCATAACACCGGCGATACCGACAATACCGCACATACGTCTTTTCCTCGTTCAGCAACGACCCAAAGTCTATACTTTAGGCAAGAAACTTGACGAGCTTTGCAGGTATTCAAAAAACCATCTGATGACGGGGGTAAAATAGGGAATAAACTGCGACTGATGCCAGTCATCGCTCTTCGCCATCCCGGTAAAGGTGTCCAGGAAGAACAGGATAGCGGCGATGATCAGCACCCCACGTAGCGCGCCGAAGCAGATCCCCAATACCCTGTCGGTTCCTGACAAACCGGTCTTCTCCACCAGCTGGCCTATCACATAGTTCACGATAGCGCCAACGATGAGCGTCACGATAAACAGCGCCGCAATAGCAATCCCATTTCGAACCCGTTCATCCTCAAAGCCCGTAAACCAGACAGACAGGTCAGCGTAGTAATGGCTGGCGACATAAAACGCGCAACCCCACGTGACTAACGATAAAGCTTCGCGAACAAAGCCGCGGATCAGGCTGACCAGGCAAGAAAGACCCAGCACCGCCATAATGGCGTAATCAATCCAGACCATATACGTCCCACGATTTACGCCCTGTCGTCCAGTTCGGGGCGCATTCTAACAGAAAAAGAAAACGTTTGCGTAGGGATTTCCATGCCCTACAGAAATAAAAATGGCGCTGAAAAAACATTCAACGCCAGACTGCCTTTCGCCTCTTCAGGGCGGCTGAGACAGGGTTTGCGGGGCGTTTCTCCCCGCCACGTTCTCTCCGCATGGCGGAAAAAACAATCAGTTCGGGGTGAAGCCCATCACCACCCCGCTAAGCCCGGAGATCTGCTGCAGATCGCCCAGCTGGCCTTTCAGCTTGTCTTTTGACGCATCCGGGCCGACGAGGATACGGGTAATTTTACCCTGTACCGGCGTCGAAGGCGACGTATAGACTTTGAAACCCGAGGCCCGCAGTTTACCGACAATCTCATTCACCTTATCGGCGTTCTTCAACGCGCCCAGCTGAACCACATAGGCTTTGCCGGTCGGCGCCGGCAGGGCCGCCTGCTGCTGCGGTGGCTGTTGCTGCTGTGGCTTAGCCGGCGGCGGCGTTGGCGTCGCGGCCTGCTGTTGCGGCTGCGGTTTCGGCTGCGGCTTGGGCTGCGGTTTCGCGGCCACCACCGGCTCCTGAACGTCATCGAAGCTGTTGCTGTTCACCGGAATACGCGATGGATCTAACGATGGCGCGGCGGCATCGCCCGCCCGCACCTCTTCCGCCGCCCCTTCCGGCGGTTGCGAAGGCAACGCCTGGGTTGCCGCCGGCAACATATCCGGTTCATCGCGATCGCCTGGTTTCGGTACCAGCGGGATCGCGGCAAACTCATCCTGGTAATGCTTTTTCTGCCCGTCCAGCAGCCCTGGCAGGATAATCACCCCCAGCGCCACCAGCACGATTGTCCCGACTAAACGGTTCTGAAACTTACTCGCCACCGATTCTCCCCGCGTCTATCTCTTCCATAACCTGCGCTACGGTGTGAAACGAACCACACACCAGCACGGTATCTTCCACTTTAGCGTCAGCCATGGCCGCACGCCACGCCTGCGCCACGCTGCTATAGACTGTACCGCAGCGCAAATGTTCCACCAGCTGCTCTGCCGTCGCGCCGCGCGGGCCTTCCAGCGGCGCGCAGTACCAGGCATCGACTTCCGGAGCCAGATTGGCCAACGTGCCGGCGATGTCCTTATCATGCAGCATACCAATAACCGCCAGCACGCGTCCCGTTTTCGCTAACGTTTTGAGACGCCCGGCGAGATAGGCCGCCGCGTGCGGGTTGTGCGCCACATCGAGGATCACTCGCGGGGCGTCGCTGATTATCTGAAAGCGTCCCGGGAGCATCGCATCGCGGATCCCTGCGCGCAGGATAGCGTCATCCACGGCAAGCCCGCTGGCGCGCAGCGCCGCCACGGCCGTCGCCGCATTCGGCAACGGCACCTGAGGCAGAGGCAGGTGGCTTAACGCCCCTGCCGTATCGCGGAAGGACCATGTTTCGCCTTCCACCTCATAGCGCCAGTCGACGCCGCGGCGCTGGAGCAGCGCGCCCTTCTCGCTAGCCACTTCCGCGATGGTGAGCGGCATATCCGGCTCCCCCACCACCGCCGGTTTACCGGCGCGAAAGATGCCCGCTTTTTCCCGGCCGATACTTTCGCGATCCGGGCCCAGCCAGTCGGTATGATCGAGGGCGATGCTGGTGACCACCGCGACGTCGGCATCAACGATGTTGGTGGCGTCGAGACGCCCGCCGAGCCCGACCTCAAGGATCACCACATCCAGCTGCGCCTGCTTAAACAGCCACAGCGCCGAGAGCGTGCCGTATTCAAAATAGGTCAGCGAGATGTCACCCCGCGCCGCTTCGATTTCAGCAAACGAAGCCGTATGCGCCGCCTCCGGCAGTTCAGCCCCCTGAATGCGCACGCGTTCGGTGTAGCGCACCAGATGCGGAGAGCTGTAGACCCCCACTTTATAACCGGCCGCCATCAGGATGGTTTCCAGCGTGCGGCAGGTGGTGCCTTTGCCATTGGTGCCCGCGACGGTAAAAACGAACGGCGCCGGTTTAACGATATCCATCTGCCCGGCGACCTCGCTGACGCGCGCCAGCCCAAGGTCGATGGTTTTACTGTGCAGATGTTCCAGATAAGAAAGCCACGTAGCCAGGGGCGACGTGGCCTGAGGAATAGGATCTTTTTCCATGATGCCCGTAAGAATTGACGGTTAACGCGTATGAATAAAAAAGGGCAGCGCCGCCAGGCCCTGCCCTCTGCTTTATCAGGCCTCAGGTTCCTGATCCGGTGCCGGCGGCACCACCACGCCTTCATGAGGCGCTTCCGAAACGGCAACCGGCGCCGGCAGGTTCATCAGCTTCGCCAGAATGCTGGCCAGCTTGAGACGCATTTCCGGACGGCGAACGATCATATCGATCGCCCCTTTTTCAATCAGAAACTCACTGCGCTGGAATCCCGGCGGCAGCTTCTCGCGTACGGTCTGCTCGATAACGCGAGGACCGGCAAAGCCGATCAGCGCTTTCGGCTCGGCAATGTTCAGATCGCCCAGCATCGCAAAGCTCGCCGATACGCCGCCCATGGTCGGATCGGTCAGCACGGAGATGTACGGCAGTCCGCGCTCCTGCATTTTCGCCAGCGCCGCGGAGGTTTTCGCCATCTGCATCAGCGACATCAGCGCTTCCTGCATACGGGCGCCACCGGAGGCGGAGAAGCAGATCAGCGGGCAGTTATCTTCCAGCGCCTGCTCCACCGCGCGTACAAAGCGTGCGCCGACGACGGAACCCATCGATCCCCCCATAAAGGAGAATTCAAAGGCGGCGGCAACCACCGGCATCGCGTAGAGCGTACCTTTCATCACCACCAGCGCGTCTTTCTCGCCCGTCTCTTTCTGAGCGGACGCCAGGCGGTCTTTGTATTTTTTTGAATCGCGGAACTTCAGCACATCTTTTGGCTCAAGTTCGCTACCCAGTTCTACCAGAGAACCTTCATCCAACAGGCTATGCAGGCGATTACGCGCCGACATGCGCATATGGTGATCGCACTTAGGACAAACCTCCAGGTTGCGCTCCAGCTCGGCGCGGTAGAGTACCTGACCGCAGCTGTCGCACTTGGTCCATACACCCTCAGGAATGCTCGCCTTGCGGGTGGGAGTGATGTTGCTTTTAATTCGTTCAATCCAGCTCATTGATAACCTTTCTGCCTGAACCTGGTCGATGCCAGTTTTGTCGTAAGGGGCGCATAATGCCATTTTTGCCTCTTACAGACCATGAATGTTGCACATTAAATCATATCATCCCGGAACATGGGATAAAAAAGTGGTCAAACCGCTGCGCGTGACGCTCTGCACCGCCACGCGCAACACAGGCTAAACTACTTCGCCTGCTTCGCCGCCGCCCGCTTGTGGCGAATAATCTCAATCACGCCCGGCAGGACCGAGAGGACGATGATCGCCACGATCAGCAGCTTCAGGTTCTCCTGCACCACCGGCAAATCGCCAAACAGATAGCCGGCATAGGTGAACAACAGCACCCACAGCAGCGCCCCAACTACGTTATAGGCCGCAAAATGACGATAGGACATATGCCCCATTCCCGCCACAAACGGCGCAAAGGTTCGGACTATCGGCACAAAGCGCGCCAGGATAATGGTTTTCCCGCCGTGACGTTCGTAGAAGCTGTGGGTTTTATCCAGATAGCTGCGACGGAATATCTTTGAGTTCGGATTGCTGAACAGCTTTTCGCCGAACAGCCGGCCAATGGTGTAGTTGACCGCATCGCCGACGATGGCCGCGATGACCATCAGCAGTACCATCAGGTGGACATTGAGATCGTTGGTTGGCAAGGCCGAGAGCGCGCCCGCGACGAACAGCAGGGAATCGCCCGGCAGGAATGGCGTCACCACCAGCCCGGTTTCGCAGAACAGAATCAAAAACAGAATGGCATAAACCCAGACGCCATACTGGGCAACCAGTTCGGCAAGGTGCACATCAATATGCAGGATGAAATCAATTAAAAAGTGAATCAAGTCCATGTTTGTCTTTACCCTTAATGACCCTATTAGTCCGCCAGAAACAGCGGGCCCATTGGCAGCACCGGTAAATCATAGTGGGCCGGGTAATCCACCGACACCAGATACAACCCTTCCGCTTTTGCCGTTGCCGCAGCGAGCGTCCTGTCTTTTGCTGCCAGCAGTTCTGCCATCCAGCTCTCCGGCTGGTTTCCGGCCCCGACCTCCATCAGGCTGCCTACAATATTCCTGACCATATGATGTACAAAGGCATTCGCTTTGATATCCACCACCACATACGCGCCGTAGCGGGTAACGTTAATATGCATCACGTTGCGCCACGGGGTACGCGACTGGCACTGTACCGCGCGAAACGAGGTAAAGTCATTCTCTCCCAGCAGACACTGCGCGGCGCGCTGCATACGCTCGGCGTCGAGCGGCTGGTGAAAATGCGTCACGCCATGACTTAACACCGCCGGACGCAGGCGATGATTATAGATGACGTAGCGATAGCGGCGCGCCGTGGCGCTGAACCGGGCGTGAAAATCCGCCGGTACATGTTTGACCCAACGCACCGCGATGTCACCAGGTAAATTCGCATTTACCCCCAGCGTCCAGGCGGCATCTTTCCGCTGCGCCCGGGTTTCGAAATGCACCACCTGGCCGGTGCCATGGACGCCGGCGTCGGTGCGGCCGGCGCAAAAGACGGTAATCGGTTCGTTCGCCACCTGCGAGAGCGCCTTTTCCAGCTTCTCCTGCACGCTGCGCACTTCGTTTTGCCGCTGCCAGCCGTAATATTTGCTGCCGTCGTACTCGATGCCCAGCGCGATTTTACAGATCGGCTGTTGCTCCATCTCAGACATCAGTACAGGTACTCCTCAATCAGCTTCTCGGCGATCTTCACCGCCATCAGCGCGCCGCCGAAGCGCACGTTATCCGCTACCGACCAGAACTGGATCTGCTCCGGCATACCGTAATCGTTATGCACGCAGCCGATGGAGAGGCGGGCATTGCCTGAGGCATCACCAACCTGAGTCGGGAATTCGCCCTCTTCAGAAAGTTCGATATCCTCGCCGCGGGTAAAAGCGTCGCGCGCCTCCTCCGCCGCCAGCGGGCGCATCGCTTCGAAGCTCACCATCTGCGCATGGCCGTAGAAGACCGGCGACTGAACGACGCTGGCGGAGATCATCAGCCCGTCATCCTGAAGAATTTTGCGCGCTTCATCGACGATCCGGCGCTCTTCGCGCACGCTACCTTCACGATCCGGCAGCAGCGGCAGCATGTTGAACGCCAGCTGGCGACCAAAGAAATCGTCTTCATCGATAGGGATGCCGTTCAGCAGCTTAGCGCTCTGACCTGCCAGCGCATCCACCGCTTTTTTCCCCTGCCCCGAGGCGGAGAGCAGGTTAGTGACGCTAATGCGCGACAACCCGCCCTGATCGATCAGCGGTTTGAGCGCCGTCAACAGCTGACTGGTCAGGCTATTAGGCACCGCAATCAGGTTGCGGTTGCGATAATCGTCTAATACGAACGGGTTCACGTCCGGCACCACCAGCGGTACGTCCGGCTCCAGCGCAAACAGGCCGCTGAGATCGATAACCAGACACCCGGCGTTGGTCGCTTCTTCGACATACGCTGCACTGGCTTCGACGCCGGCGGCGAAGAAAGCCAGCTGGGCCTGGGTCCAGTCAAATTCGGCGGCGTCTTTGACGATCACCGACTTGCCACCAAAACGCAGATGTTCGCCCGCGCTGTCGTTGCGCGCCAGAGCAAAAATCTCTCCTACCGGGAACTGGCGTTCAGCAAGAGTTTCGAGCAGGGCTTCGCCTACGGCGCCCGTTGCGCCCAGTACGGCAATATTCCAGCCTTCAGACATGGTGGTTAACTCCAGAAATAAAGCGGCCCCGCCGGAGTATCCGGCAGGGGCATTAAGAAGACATTAACGAACAGGATGATGCACGGCGTTAAAACCGAGCTGGCGCAACAGCGTCGCCGCCTGCTCATCGCTGCACTGCACATACAGCGAAGACCATTCGCGACGTTCCTGATAATTTTTACGCAGCTTGTCGAATTCACCGGCGACGCCGGCCACCTTCCGCAGCGGCGCATCATCGCGGCGCACATCATACACCAAGTGGACCAGTCTTTTCAGCGTCGGCTGATCGAGCGGTCCATGCAGGGTAATGCGGCCAAATTCCGGCGCCGGCAGCAGAGTGTCCAGCGCTACCTGCTGCGGATGGCCGATAAAGGCGCTGTAGGCTTCAAAAACCTGCGTCGTCCCGCGCGCTTTCCCTTCGAGGGTGTAGCCGGCGATATGCGCGGTACCGATATCCACTAGCTTGAGAAGCTCAACGTTTAGATCCGGCTCCGGCTCCCAGACGTCCAATACCACACTCAGCGGCTGACCAGCTTCCAGCCGCTTTAGCAGTGCGGCGTTATCGACCACCGGCCCGCGGCAGGCGTTGATCAAAATCGTTCCGGGCTTCAGGCGGCTTATCAGCGCCTCATCCGCCAGATGCAGGGTTTTATATTGCCCTTCTTTATACAGCGGCGTATGGAAGGTGATGACATCGGCTTCCTGGACCAGCGCCTCGAGGGAGCGGAAGTCACCTTCGTCGCCGCGATCGGCGCGCGGTGGGTCGCAGAGCAGAGTTTTGATCCCCAACGCTTCCAGGCGCTTTTGCAGTCGCCCGCCAACGTTACCGACGCCGACGATCCCGACGGTGCGGTCGCGCAGCGCAAAGCCGTCGCGTTCGGCCAGCATCAGCAGCGATGAAAAGACGTACTCTACCACCGCAATGGCGTTACAGCCGGGCGCCGCAGAGAAACCAATCCCCGCCTGCTGCAGCCACGCCTGATCGACGTGATCGGTGCCGGCGGTAGCGGTGCCGACGAACTTAATGGCCTTGCCGGCGAGCAATGCTTCATTGACCCGGGTGACCGAGCGCACCATTAGGGCATCCGCATCGGTCAGGGCATCGGCCGGGACCGGACGGCCTGGGATCGCCTGCACGTCGCCTAAACGGCTAAAAAGCTCACGGGCATAGGGCATATTTTCATCAACGAGGATTTTCACAGTTCAGTACCTGTCTGAGAACGAGAGTTAACTGGGGAAGTGTGCCATAATCTGGCCGCCAGGCATACTCATCACCTGGTTCCAGCACCGCGATATCGAAAGGATGAATCATGACGCACCCCCTTGCTGATATGCCAGACCGTCCTCCAGGGCGAGGCCCATCAGGCACTGCCGCCACCGGCGAACCTTCGCTTTCCATGCAGCAACGCACCGTTCTGGAGCGACTGATCACGCGCCTGGTGGCGCTGACCTCGCAGCAGAACGCGGAAGTGTGGGCCTGCGTCAAACATGACCTCGGACTGAAAGGCGACTCGCCCCTGCTGGCCTGCCATTTCAGCGCCGCGGAGGCCAGTCTCAACCAGCGCTTAGCCGCCGCTCAGGATAATCATCATCATCGCCAGACCTTAGCGCAGCTCAGCGATCTGCTCGGTCAGGGCAATAACCGCCAGGCGGTGAGCGATTATATTCGTCAGCATTATGGGCAAACGGCGCTGCATGCCCTTAGCCAGACGCAGCTGGAGACCATTCTGCATCTGCTGCAGCATGGCCAGCTGTCGATCCCGCAGCCGCAGCAGCGCCCGCCGACCCTGCGCCCGCTGTTGCCAGCCGAGCATAATACGCTCAATCAGCTGGTGACTAAGCTGGCGGCCGCCACCGGCGAACCAAGCAAGCTGATTTGGCAATCCATGCTGGAGCTTTGCGGCGTCAAGTCCGGGGAGCTGATCCCGGCGACGCACTTCCTGCCGCTTTCGTACTGGCTGCAGGCGCGGCAAACGCTGAGTGCGCAAAGCGCGCCGACGCTCACCTCGCTGCAGGGAGCGCTCAAGCAGCCGCTGGAGGCCGCGGAGTGGCAGACAATTGTCGACTTTGCCCGTCGCAGCTGGCAGGTCACGCCGCGGACCACGCTGAGCCCGGCGCAGATCCTGGCGCTGCTGAACAAGGTGTTTGTGCTGCGGGTGGCCCGCGCCCAGGAGACGCTGGCCATCCCGCAAGAGGAGCCTGTCGCCAGGCGGACGTGGAGCGCTAAGCCGTGGCAGCTGGCGCTGGGCGCAGTTGTCCTGCTCCTTGTGCTGTGGCTCCTGCTGTAGCCCAGCAGCCACCGGCGGCGTTTACGGCTCCCCTTCATGCCAAACGCCGCGGTGTTTCCTACAGCGTTTTCAGGCCGGACAATAACCTAGCGGCGAAATGAGATAAGGGTGACGAGGATCCCCAGCGCCGCGCAGAGGGCGCCGGCAAGGAACACCGACGAGTAGCCCAGCGAGGTCGCCAGCAGGCCGGTCAGCGGCCCGGTCAGGCCATAGGAGATGTCCTGAAAGGCCGCATAGCCGCCGAGCGCGGTGCCGCGCACCTGCGCCGGGACGCGCTTCACTACTTCCACGCCAAGTGAGGGGAAAATAAGCGAACAGCCGCACCCGGTCAGCGCCGCACCGGCCAGCGCCAGCCAGGCATTCGGCGCCAGTCCCAGCAGCGTCAGACCAACCGCCTCTATCAGCAGCGAGACCATCGCCACCTTAACGCCGCCAAACCGATCCGGCATCCAGCCGAACAGCACTCGCATCAGCACAAAGGCGCCACCAAACGCCGTCAGGGTAAAGCCGGCCATTGGCCAGCTATGGCTGGCGAAATAGAGGGAGACGAAGGTGCCGATCACCGCAAAGCCGACACCCTGCAGGCCCAGGCCAATGCCCGGGCGCCAGATCATGCCGATGACGCTCCAGAGTGAAGGCCGCTCGCCTCCGTGGGCCGCCACTTTGCGCACGGTACCGTTAATAAGCCAGGCGACGAGCGGTAGTCCCATGGTGACACAGGCCAGCACCGCCACGCCAAAATGGCTATAGATCAATAATCCCAGCGGGGCGCCCACCGCCAGCGAGCCGTACATCGCCATGCCGTTCCATGACATCACTTTGCCGGAACGGGCCGGTCCCACCAGGCCCATCCCCCAGCTCAGGTTTCCGGTCAGCAGCTGGCTTTCGCCAAACCCGAGGATCAAGCGGCCCAGCAGCAGCAGACCGAGCCTGGCGAGCAGCGGCAGCGGCAGCAGCGCAGCGGCCAGCCATGCCGCGCCCGCCAGGGCGCAGGCCAGCATCCCCTGCAGGACGGAACGTTTAGCGCCGTACTGGTCTGCCAGGCGCCCGGCGTACCCCCGGGTCAGAACGGTGGCGAGGAACTGGATCCCTACCGCCACGCCAACCACGGTGTTGCCAAATCCCAGCTCCTGATGGACAAAGAGCGGGATCACCGGCAGCGGCAAACCAACGGTCATATAGGTCAAAAAGACGGCAAACGTAATACGGAAAAGCGAAAAATTGGCCGAAGAATTGGATGTTGTTTCAGTAACTGCGGACATGCATTACTCCAGATTCGCAGAGTAAGGCGAGCAAAGCGACACGCCCCCTCCACCTGATTATCAGGGTTAAGGCGCGTTGGTTGACGTTAAACGCTTACGCATTAGTGGAGAGACTAATGGATCCGCGAGCAGTGTGCCTGCGGGCTCTTACTCTGTCAAGATGACAAAAAAGGGGAGCCGGTGGCTCCCCTTTGCGCATCACATGCTGATTAGGCGTTGTATTTACGCATCACCAGCGTGGCGTTGGTGCCGCCGAAGCCGAAGCTGTTGGACATTACGGTGGTCAGCTTAGCGTCCGTCGGTTTGGTGACGATGTTCAGGCCAGCAGCCTGCTCGTCCAGCTCTTCAACGTTGATGCTCGGCGCGATAAAGCCGTGCTCCAGCATCAGCAGGGAGTAAATGGCTTCCTGTACGCCCGCCGCGCCCAGCGAGTGGCCGGTCATCGCTTTAGTTGCCGAAATAGCCGGGCTGTTGTCGCCGAATACTTCGCGGATGGCGCCCAGCTCTTTCACGTCGCCGACCGGAGTGGAGGTACCGTGGGAGTTCAGATAGTCGATCGGCGTATCAACGCCATGCATCGCCATCTGCATGCAGCGCACTGCGCCTTCACCAGACGGGGCGACCATGTCCGCGCCATCGGAGGTCGCGCCATAGCCGACGATTTCGGCATAGATGTGCGCGCCACGCGCCAGGGCGTGTTCCAGCTCTTCCACCACGACCATACCGCCGCCGCCGGCGATAACGAAGCCGTCACGGTTAGCATCATAGGTACGGGACGCTTTTTCCGGGGTGTCATTGTATTTAGTGGACAGCGCGCCCATGGCGTCGAATTCGCAGGCCATTTCCCAGCACAGCTCTTCGCCGCCGCCGGCAAAGACGATGTCCTGTTTGCCCAGCTGGATCTGCTCTACCGCGTTACCAATACAGTGGGCGGAAGTGGCGCAGGCCGAGCTGATGGAGTAGTTAACGCCGTGAATTTTGAACGGCGTAGCGAGGCAGGCGGAAACGCCGGAAGCCATCGCTTTGGTGACCACATACGGGCCCACGGCTTTCAGACCACGCGGGCTACGCATGGCATCGGCGCCGAAGACCTGGAATTTCGGGGAACCGCCGCCGGAGCCTGCGATCAGGCCGACACGCGGGTTATTCTGATATGCTTCAGGCGCCAGACCTGCGTCGGCAACAGCCTGTTCCATGGACAGGTAAGCATAGATGGAGGCGTCGCTCATAAAGCGCACTACTTTGCGGTCAATGAGGCCAGTGGTATCCAGTTTGACGTTGCCCCATACGTGGCTGCGCATCCCTGAATCTTTAAGCTCCTGAGAGAAAGTGATCCCTGAACGTCCTTCACGCAGAGATGCCAGGACTTCCTGCTGGTTATTACCGATGCTGGAAACGATGCCCAAGCCAGTAATCACTGCACGTTTCATTAAATACCTCTGTAAGTCGCACTATTTTAAGTTTCGTGTCGCACAATAGCGTACACTTGTACGCCGAACAAGTCCGATCAGACATTTTGTGTATAAATTTGCGCCCTCAGGCACACATCGTTAAGATCGTGCTACGCCTTGTGATTCGAGTAACTTACGTGAAACAAAACGCCATACAACCCGCCAACCTGGAATTCAACGCTGAGGGTACACCTGTTTCCCGAGATTTCGACGATGTTTACTTTTCCAATGACAACGGTCTGGAAGAGACTCGCTACGTTTTTCTCGGCGGAAATCGCCTGCCGGAGCGCTTCCCCAGCCACCCTCGCCCGCTGATGATCGTCGCGGAGAGCGGCTTCGGCACCGGGCTCAATTTCCTCACCCTCTGGCAGGCGTTTGACGTTTTTGTTCGTGATAACCCGGACGTTACCTTGCAAAGGTTACATTTCATCAGTTTTGAAAAATATCCGCTGAAGGCTGAGGATCTCCGCCTGGCGCACCAGCGCTGGCCAGAGCTGGCTCCGTGGGCGCAGCAGCTGCAGGCGCAATGGCCGTCGGCCTTCGGCGGGTGCCATCGTCTGCTGCTCGACGGCGGGCGGGTGACGCTCGATCTGTGGTTTGGCGATATCAATGAGCTGACCAGGGAGCTGGATGATTCGCTGAACCAGCAGGTGGACGCCTGGTTTCTTGACGGCTTTGCCCCGGCGAAAAATCCCGACATGTGGACTCAGGATCTGTTCAGCGCCATGGCGCGCCTGGCGCGACCCGGCGGGACGCTGGCCACCTTTACCTCCGCCGGTTTTGTTCGCCGTGGCCTGCAGGAGGCCGGCTTTACCATGCGTAAAAGCAAAGGCTTCGGCCGCAAGCGGGAGATGCTAACCGGCGAGATGGCGCAAACGCTGAGCTTTCCTGCGCGCGCCCCCTGGTTCGCTCGCAGTAGCAGCGATGCCCGCGAGGCGGCCATCATCGGCGGCGGGATCGCCAGCGCCCTGCTCTCCCTGGCGCTGCTGCGCCGCGGCTGGCAGGTGACCCTTTACTGCGCCGATGAGGCTCCAGCGCAGGGCGCCTCCGGCAATCGCCAGGGCGCGCTGTATCCGCTGTTAAGTCAGCACGATCCGGCGCTGGCGCGCTTTTTTCCGGCCGCGTTTACCTTCGCCCGCCGAATGTATGACGCGCTGCCGGTGATGTTCGATCACCAATGGTGCGGTGTTACCCAGCTCGGCTGGGATGAGAAAAGCGCGCATAAAATCGCCCAGATGCTGGCGCTGAATTTACCCCCGGACATCGCCTGCGCGGTGACGGCGGAACAGGTTGCCGGGCTGACCGGCGTCGATACCGGCTGCGGCGGCATCACCTATCCGGCCGGCGGCTGGCTGTGCCCGCAGCAGCTCACCGCCGAGCTGCTGGCGCTGGCGGCCACGCGCGGACTGCACGTGCACTATGGTTATCACGTTGAAACGCTCAGCGCGGAGGGCGATGGCTGGCTGCTCAATCAGCAGCGCTATCATCAGGCGGTGGTTCTGGCGAACGGCCACCGCATCACTGGTTTTGCGCAAACCGCCCAACTGCCGGTCTACCCGGTTGGCGGCCAGGTCAGCCATATTCCCACCACCCCGCGGCTTGCTGCCCTGCGCCAGGTGCTGTGCTACGACGGCTACCTGACGCCACAGAATCCGCAAAATCAGCAGCACTGCATTGGCGCCAGCTACCACCGCGGGAAAACCGACACCACCTTCAGCGAAGAAGATCAGCAGCACAACCGGCAACGGCTGATCGACTGCTTCCCGGGCGCGGAGTGGCCACAGGACGTGGATATCAGCGCCAACGACGCTCGCTGCGGCGTGCGCTGCGCCACCCGCGATCATCTACCGATGGTCGGCAACGTGCCGGACTACGCGGCAACATTGACGCAATACGCCAGCCTCCACGAACAACCGGATATCGCCGATAGCGCGCCGGTCTGTCGTAACCTGTTTATGCTTGGCGCGCTCGGGTCGCGCGGACTTTGCACCGCGCCGTTAAGCGCTGAGCTGCTGGCGGCGCAAATGAGCGCGGAACCGCTGCCGCTGGATAGCGACACCCTGGCGGCGCTGAATCCGAATCGGCTGTGGGTGAGAAAACTGCTGAAGGGAAAAGCGGTGAAATAAAACCATGAGGGCAGGCAATTTCCCGGGTACGGCTGACGCCTGACCCGGGCTACAACATGGCTCAGGCCTGATTTTTCGCCTGTTGATACAGGTTATGCCACATCCCCTGCACCAGAATTTGGTCCGGCGGCGACAGTTCGCCAGCGCTGATGGCTTTCTCCAGGCTCTGGCTAACTCTGCTGTGTACCGCGTCAGCAGAATGCTCGCCCTCACCTTCCAGCTCAGCCACCGCCAGCGTCAGGTGGCCGCGCAGATAACCGCCGGCAAACAGTTCATCATCACTGGCGTGGTCTACCATGTTGTCAATCAGCGCCAGAATGCGTGATTCAAACTCCGCGATCATCATCTTACCTCTTGTCATGTAATGTGCGGCCTTAGTGCAGGTCTTCCGGCCACGGAAAGTGTTTCGCCGTCAATGGCGGCGTTTGATAATAGTGTTGTAACGCGCGAATAAAGCGCGCCGGACGTTCGGGGATCCCTTGTTCAAGTAAAGTCATCACCCGAGCATGCACCCGGCGCTGGAAGGCGATGCGATCGGGCTCAACGTCCCCGTCCAGATTGTCACAGCTGACGTTAAACGGAAATCCCGCCGCCACGCAGAACAGCCACTCAAAGGCCTGCGGTTTCACCTCGACATCCTCAAACTGGCTTTGGGTCATCGCATCGCGGCCGTCCGGGCAGTACCAGTAGCCAAAATCTACTTGTTCGCGACGCGCCTTGCCGGCGACACACCAGTGAGAGATCTCGTGCAGGGCGCTGGCAAAAAATCCGTGCGCAAACACGATACGGTGATAGGGCGTTTCATCGTCAGCCGGAAGGTAGATCGGCTCATCGTCGCCTTTAATCAGGCGGGTATTAAATTCTTCGGCAAAGCAGCTGTCGAAAAGGTCTATCAGCTGCTGATAATGGTGTTGCTGTTGCATTAATGAATTCCCAACCACTGCAAAATCTCAGCCCCGTGGCTGTCATAAAGAAGTTTCGCGCTCATCACCGCCGAGACGATAACGATCATCGGCCGGATCAGCGACTGCCCTTTACTCAGCACCAGCCGGGACCCGGCACGGGCGCCAATAAACTGGCCGGCCATCATCACAAAGCCGGTGGCCCAGATAACCTTTCCACCGATGATAAACAGCAGCAGGCCGCCGACGTTTGAGGTGGCGTTCAGCAGCTTGGCATGGGCCGTCGACTTGGCAAGGTTAAACCCGGCCAGAGTGACAAAAGCCAGGGCGTAAAACGAACCGGCGCCGGGGCCGAAAAAGCCATCGTAAAACCCTACGCTACCGCCGGCGACCAGCGCAAACGGCAGACCGTAAAGCCGACGCTGCCGGTCGGCTTCGCCCAGTTTCGGCATCAGCAGGAAATAAAGGCCGATGCCAATCACCAGCAACGGCAGGATCTGCTTCAGAATATCGGATTGCACGTGCTGCACCAGCAGCGCTCCGGCGGTTGAGCCGATAAAGGTCATCAGAATATTCAGCTTCTGATCGGCCAGATTAACCACCTTGCGGCGGACAAAATAGAGGGTCGCCGATAGCGACCCGCCGCAGGCCTGCAGCTTATTGGTCGCCAGCGCCTGGGCTGGCGGCATGCCGGCCGCCATCAGCGCAGGGACAGTCAATAAGCCCCCGCCTCCCGCCAGTGAGTCAATAAAACCGGCCAGGATGGCGACAAAGAAGAGTACCACCAGCACCAGCGGCGATACGGCAAACAACTCGATAAAACTATCCATTACAGCACATGCTCATCCAGTAGCGCCTGGCAGGAAGGCGGCAGCGGCGGCGGCGTCTTCTTCACAGGGGGGGTAGACCCGGGTTTAGGTGGTTCGAACCAGCTCTGCAGCTCCGCTCCGCAGCCATCGCCGGGCGGCGGCGGCGCCTGATCCTCGCACTCCAGACTTCCCGCCGGGCAACGCAGTCGGACGTGCATATGAGCGCGATGCTGGAACCAGGGACGGACTTTACGCAGCCACTGGCGGTCGCTGCCCGCGTCCAGGCACAGCTGCTGTTTAATCGCCGGGTTGACGAAGATGCGGGTAACTTCGCTATCTTCCGCCGCCAGCTTGATAAGCTGGCTGATTTGCGGGCTCCATAGCGACGGCACCACATGCTTGCCATCGCTGGCGACCAGGTCCAGCGCCTGCGGCTTCAACAGCTGGGACGATGTCCAGCGCGTTTGCGGCAGCTGAAGGAAGATATCGACATCGAGGCCCGTCTGGTGGCTGGCGTGCCCGCCGTTAAAGCGCCCGCCCGCCGGCATCCCCATGTCGCCAATCAGCACGGTTCCCATACCTTTATTGTGCACCTGATTACTCAGGCGCTGAATAAACTGAACCAGATCCGGATGACCGAAGTAGCGACGCTGATCGGTACGCATCACCTGATAGCCGGGGGCACTCAGGGGGAGCGCCTCGGCGCCAACGATACAGCCATTGGAAAACGCGCCGATTGACTGGGCGCTGCCGCCGATCGGTTGGGTTATTTTCTGCCATGGCGTGGCGGCCAGGCTACCGGCGCTAGCCAACAGCGCAAGCAGTGCGATAACGGTGTTTTTCATGGTTACCAGCGTGGAATTGTCGTCGTCACGTCGCCATTCTGCGCGCGCTGACGCATAAAGTGATCCATCAGAACGATCGCCAGCATCGCCTCAGCGATCGGTACGGCGCGGATGCCGACGCACGGATCGTGACGCCCTTTGGTGATCATCTCCACTTCTTCGCCAAAGCGGTTAATCGTATGACCGGGAACGGTAATACTGGAGGTAGGCTTCAGCGCGATGTTGGCAACGATCTGCTGGCCGCTGCTGATGCCGCCAAGAATGCCGCCGGCGTGGTTGCTCTGGAACCCGGCTTTGGTGATCTCATCGCGGTTTTCGCTGCCGCGCAGCTTCACCACCTCGAAGCCGTCGCCAATTTCCACCCCTTTCACGGCGTTGATGCTCATCAGCGCGTGGGCGATATCGGCATCCAGGCGGTCGAAGACCGGCTCACCGAGGCCTGGCGGTACGCCGTCAGCCACTACCGTCACTTTCGCGCCAATGGAGTCGCCCTCTTTTTTCAGGCCGCGCATCAGTTCATCCAGGGCGTCGATTTTATCCGGGTCCGGACAGAAGAAGGGGTTCTGCTCAACCTGATCCCAATCTTTGATGGCCAGCGGAATATCGCCCATCTGCGTCAGGCAGCCGCGAATGACGATGCCGAACTTCGCGGCAAGGTATTTTTTGGCAATCGCCCCGGCCGCTACGCGCATCGCGGTTTCGCGCGCAGAAGAACGACCGCCGCCGCGATAGTCGCGCAGACCATACTTTTGCTCGTAGGTGTAATCGGCGTGGCCCGGACGGAACAGATCTTTGATCGCGCCGTAATCCTGCGAACGCTGATCGGTGTTCTCAATCAGCAGACCGATACTGGTCCCGGTGGTAACGCCTTCGAAGACGCCGGAGAGGATTTTGACCTGATCCGGCTCGCGACGCTGCGTGGTGTAACGCGAGGTACCCGGGCGACGACGATCGAGGTCGTGCTGCAGGTCGGCTTCGGTCAGCGGGATGCCCGGCGGCACGCCGTCAACGATGCAGCCCAGCGCCAGACCGTGCGATTCGCCGAAGGTAGTGACGCGAAAGAGTTGTCCAATTGTATTTCCTGCCATCACGGCTCCAATCTTTTTCGTTATGTTGGCGTGTTGTTTTTTTAGTCTTTATAAATACCGAAGTGCGCACGGGCGTCAATCAGCTGCTGTTTGGTCAGCATAAAGACCCCGTCGCCGCCGTTATCAAACTCAAGCCAGGTAAACGGCACGTCCGGATACTGCTCCATCAGATGTACCATGCTGTTACCGACTTCACAAATCAGAATCCCGTCGTCGCTGAGATAATCCGGCGCGTTGCCGAGGATACGGCGCGTTAGCTTCAGGCCGTCGCTTCCGGAGGCCAGCCCCAGCACCGGCTCATGCTCATACTCTTCCGGCAGATCGGCCATGTCCTCTTCATCGACATACGGCGGATTGGTGACGATCAGATCGTACTGCAGCTTCGGCAGATCGCGGAACAGATCGGAACGGATCGGCGTAACGTGATGGATCAGGCCGTGGGACTCAACGTTGTGCTCGGCGACGGCCAGCGCGTCCGGGGAGATATCTACCGCATCGACTTCCGCTTCCGGGAAGGCATAGGCGCAGGCGATGGCGATGCAGCCGCTACCGGTGCACATATCAAGGATGTGCTGCGGCTTATGGTTAATCAGTCCGGCAAACTGGTTATTGATCAGTTCGCCAATCGGGGAGCGCGGCACCAGCACCCGCTCATCAACGTAAAACTCATGCCCGCAGAACCATGCTTTGTTGGTCAGATAGGCGACGGGAATACGCTCGTTCACGCGGCGAATCACCCGCTCTACAATGCGGTGTTTCTCGCTGGAGGTCAGGCGCGCAGTGCGCATGTCTTCCGGGATATCCAGCGGCAGATACAGTGAAGGCAGCACCAGCTGTACCGCCTCGTCCCACGGGTTATCAGTCCCGTGACCGTACCAGATATTAGCAGCGCTGAAACGGCTTACCGCCCAGCGCAGCATGTCCTGAATGGTATGCAGCTCATTGACTGCCTCATCAACAAAAATTTTATCCACGACATCCTCCAGGGCACACTCTGCTATAAATTCGGCGGCTAGTGTGCCATGAAGACGGCGATAAATCAGCATTCTTGCGATAAGGGGCGGGGGAAAAAACAGGTTTTCCTTGCCCGAAGGGATATTGAGTCGGGTAAACTAGCGCAAAGTATGAATGAGAGCGGACAATGAAAAAGAAGACATCGCTTAGCGAGGAGGATCAGGCGCTGTTCCGTCAGCTGATGACCGGCACGCGGAAGATCAAACAGGACACTATTGTTCACCGCCCGCAGCGCAAGAAAATTACCGAGGTTGCTCCTAAGCGTTTGCTGCAGGAACAGGTCGATAACAGCCACTATTTTTCCGATGAGTTTCAACCGCTACTGAATACCGAAGGCTCGACGAAATATGTCCGCCCCGACGTCAGCCATTTCGAGCTGAAAAAGCTGCGCCGTGGAGATTATTCGCCGGAGCTGTTCCTCGATCTGCATGGGCTTACCCAGCAGCAGGCCAAACAGGAGCTGGGCGCGCTAATTGCCGCCTGCCGCCGCGAGCATGTGTTTTGCGCCTGCGTGATGCACGGGCACGGGAAACACATCCTCAAACAGCAAACCCCGCTGTGGCTGGCGCAACATCCGCATATTATGGCGTTTCACCAGGCACCAAAAGAGTACGGCGGTGACGCCGCACTGCTGATATTGATTGAGGTCGAGGAGTGGCAACCGCCGGAGCTGCCGTAACGGCGGGCTCCGGGGGGCCGTCAGATGGCGTTGGCCATCTTGAGGTTGCAGGGGCTTTTCTGCCAGAGGAACTCACCTTTGCCGTCGGCATCCAGCGTCACGCAGGCGATAGCCGAGGTGGTGAACATCGGGGGCGTTTCCCCCGGACACAGCTCTGAGACCAGATACCCCACCAGCGGCAGGTGGGAGACAACCAGCGCCGTCGCCACGCCTTCATTCGCCAGCGCCTGCAGATAGGCGCTCACCATTCCCACATCACCGCACGGCGTGAGCTCCGGCATCACGTCGACATGTTTCGGCAGGTTCATGCACTCCCCAACAATATCCAGCGTCTGTTCCGCACGCAGATAGGGACTGACAAGAACGCGCTCAATATCCACTTTTTGACCTTTCAGCCAGGTTGCCATCTGACGAGACTCATCACAACCGCATACGGTTAATGGACGAACCGAGTCACTGGCTGCATCGAGGGCAGCGTCGCCGTGACGCATAATAAAAACTTGCATATTGCACCGCTTTTGTTAACCAGAAGCACCGTAGTTTGGCCTGCGAAGACAATACGCAGGTGACCCGGTGGCCGGGCATTGTGCCTGATCCATTCCACGAATGAAACGCTGTTTTTTACCTCAATGGCGTAAGTATAGTCAATCATTGTTTACAAAACAGCCAATCAACAGCGTCGTCCGCAGCCGGATTTACCTTCTTTGACCACAACTTAGGTCAGCCGTTCATCCGCTGGCCAAAAGGTGGTCCCCTGTTCGGCCATGCGTAATAAAGTGTCACAGGGTGTAAAACGTGGGCCGAACTGGGCGGCCAGGCGCTGCAGGATCGCGGCAACTTCACCCGCGCCGATAGTATCCATATACCGGAACGGGCCGCCAAGAAATGGCGGAAACCCTATACCAAAGACGGCGCCGATATCGCCATCGCGCGCGCTCCGGATAATCTGCTCATCAAAGCAGCGCGCCGCTTCGTTAAGCATCATCATCACACAGCGCTCCGCCACCTGCTGCGCGGAAAGCCGCGACTGCGGGCGGCCGATGCCGAGCAGCGGATAGACTGCCGGGTCGGGCCGTTTTTTGCTTTTACGCCCTTTTGTCTCATAAAGATAGAAACCACGATTATTTTTTCTGCCTTTGCGATCGTCCTTCAAAATCGCGTCAATGATGTTTGCAGGCGGGCTAAAACGTTCTCCAAACGCGCCCTCCAGCACGGGGATAATTTTGGTGCCGGTATCGATACCCACCTCATCCAGCAGTTGAATTGGCCCCACCGGGAAACCGAATTTAACCAACGCGTTATCAATGACTTCAATCGGTTCGCCTTCCACCAGCAGGCGCATCGCTTCATTGATATACGGCGCGAGGATACGGTTCACATAGAACCCCGCTTTATCTGCGACAACAATCGGCGTTTTCCCCTGCCGTTTAGCCAGCTGCACCACGGTGGCGATAGTCTGCGGGTCGGTTCCCTTGTGCGGGATCACCTCAACCAGCGGCATTTTTTCCACCGGACTGAAAAAATGCAGGCCGATTACCTGCCCCGGGCGGCTGGCGTGAGCGGCAATATCGCCGATTGGCAACGATGAGGTATTCGACGCAAAGATGGTCTGCGGCCCGACGTATTGTTCCACTTCGCTGACCATCCGCTGTTTGAGAGCCAGGTCTTCAAATACCGCCTCGATCACCACATCGCGATGAGCAAAGCCCTGATAGTCGGTAGTGCCGGAGATCAGCGCCATCTGACGATCGCGCTCCACTGGGCGCAGTCGACGCTGACGAACCTGTTTATTCAGCAGATCCCAGCTGTACTTTAAGGCGTGGTTGATGCCACGCGGCTGGATATCTTTAATCCGCACCGGCAGCCCACCCTTACAGGCGGTCACATAGGCGATCCCCCCGCCCATCAAGCCACCGCCCAGTACTGCAACGCTTCTCAGCGGGCCGAGGCCCGCCTCGGCGCCAGGGTCTTTTTTCAGATCGGTACTGGCAAAGAAGATCGATCGCAGCGCCTGCGACTGCGGGCTCATTGCCAGTTCGCCAAATGCGCGCGCCTCTTCAGCGTATCCGCTGCTGCAGCCATGGGCCAGACCATTCTCGACGACCTGCAAGATTCGCTTCACCGCCGGGTAATTTCCCTGCGTTTTGCGCTGCGTTTGTTTACCGACAAACTGGAATAACAGATGGCGCCCCAGGGGCCCTGCCAGTACGCGTTCACGAACAGGCACCTCCCGGCTGGTCGGTCGCCCCTTCAGCGCCAACTCCACCGCCGCCTGCAGTAAAATCGCCTGCGGCACCACCTCGTCCACCAGACCGGCCTTCAGCGCCTGCCGCGGCCGCAGCTGCTTGCCGGTGAGCATCATATCCAGCGCGGTGCTGACCCCGATCAGCCGCGGTAAACGCTGCGTCCCGCCGGAACCCGGCAGCAGGCCAAGCTGTACCTCCGGCAAGCCGAGTCGGGTTTTTTCGTCATCGCTACAGATACGGCCATGACAGGCCAGCGCCAGCTCCAGACCGCCGCCAAGGCAGGCGCCGTGGATAGCGGCAATCACCGGGATCGACAGGCCATGGATCTCAGCCATAATCTGCTGTCCCTGGCGCGCCAGCGCTTCCGCCTCCTGCGCGCTGCGGCAGCGGGCAATCATGTTGATATCAGCGCCGGCGATAAAGTTATCCGCTTTGGCGGAGATAAATACTACGCCGCGCACTGACTTATCGTCACGTAACTGGCGTATCAATCCCCGTACCTGACTGCCAAATTCGGCTTTCAGGGTATTCATTTTTTCACCCGGGGCATCAATGGTGATCACCGCGATTTTGTCCGCACGGACCTCAAGCTTAAAAGCGGAAACAGTATCCATTATTCAGCCTCCACGATCATCGCCGCACCCAGACCACCTGCCGCGCAGGCCGTCACCAAACCAAATCCCCCGCCCCGTCGCCGCAGCTCATGCAGCGTCTGGGTGATCATCCGCGCGCCGGTGGCGGCGAAGGGGTGACCGTAGGCGATAGAGCCGCCGAGGACGTTAAACTTGCTTTCATCTACCTCACCGGTGGCCTGCGAGCGGCCCAGCACCTCGCGGGCAAAGCGGTCGCTTGCCAGACACTGGAGATTGGCCAGCGTCTGCGCGGCGAAAGCTTCGTGCATATCGATAAGCGTGAGATCCGCCAGCGTCAGGCCAGCGCGCTCCAGCGCCAGCGGCGTGGACCACGCGGGCCCCAGCAGCATATCCTGCCAGACGTCGATGGCGGTAAAGGCGTAGCTGCGCAGATAGCCCAGCGGCCTCAGCCCCAGCTCTTTAGCCCGCGACTCGGTCATCAGGATCACCGCTGCCGCGCCGTCCGTCAGCGGCGTACTGTTGGCGGCGGTGACGGTGCCATGTTTGCGGTCAAAGGCCGGGCGTAACTTCTGATAATCTGCGAGCGTTGAATTTTTACGAATATTGTTGTCCTGCTCGAGCGGTTCGCGGAAAGGGGGAGCATAGGCGGTCATCACCTCTGCGGACAGTTTACCCTCTTCCCAGGCTTTCGCTGCCAGCTGGTGCGAACGATGCGCCAGGGCATCCTGTTCCTCGCGGGAGATCCCCCAGCTTTTCGCCATCTGCTCGGCGGTATCGCCCATCCGCAATCCGGTTGAATATTCAGCCACCGCCGGGGGGACCGGCAGCAGGTCGCGTGGCCGCAGACGGGAAAACAGCTTCAGCTTTTGGCTCAGCGTGCGTGCCTTATTGGCATCCACTAGCGTGCGGGCCAGCGTTTTACTGACCCCAATGGGCAGGACAGAGGAGGAGTCGGCGCCGCCGGCAATACCGGCGCGGATGGTGCCGGCCATCAGGCTTTCAGCGACGTTCGCCACGGCCTGGAAACTGGTGGCGCAGGCGCGGCTGACGCTATAGGCGTCGGTATGTACGCTCATGCCGGTACCCAGCACAATTTCCCGGGCGATGTTCGGCGCTTCCGGCATCTGCACCACCTGGCCAAAGACCAGTTGCTCGATGACTTCGGCAGGAATGTCGCTGCGCGCCAGCATCTCGCCAACCACCATTTTTCCTAAATCAATGGCTGGAACGCCATGAAAAGCCGTAGCCTGACGAGCAAATGGCGTGCGTAACCCCGTGACAATGGCAATGCGATCGCCCTGACGGGTGATAAGCGGTAATGCCTGACTCATAACACTCCCCTGTTAACCAAGACAACCAAGTGGTCTGACCTGATAACATTCTTAACTAATTTTTTACATTAAGCCAATCGGAGAAGCGCAAAATTGCGAGCCAAAACACAGTGAAAAGGAAAGGAAACGCCCCTTATCAGGGGCGTCGAGGGGGAAGGATTAACGTAAGCCCAGCTGGAAGATCAGGGATTCTGCTTCGCAACTGAAAACAAAATCGATATCCAGCTGCACACCGCCGTCAACGTCAGTGAAGGTTGGGTTAATTTGGCACGGCTCAGATTCGACATTGCGGGCTTTTTCGCTTAACGCGGCGAGCGTTTGCTCGGCTTCAGCGCGGTTGGCGAATACGTGGCTGTAGGAGGCGGTGCAGTCGGTGTTGTCAACAATCGTGCCAACATCCATACAGCAGCAAACCGGGGTTTCATCAGCGCTACATTTACTCATCGTAGATTTCCTCTGGAGATGCACCTTCGGTGCCAGAAAAATGATGTGCCTATTTTACGCCCTGTCCCCGGTGAGCCTCCAGCCGAGAATCGCTCTGCCGGCGTTAAGTGACAGAAATCACACTTAAAAATGATCTAAAACAAAAATCCCCTTCTGTCCCCCTTGCTCTCTCCGAGATTTTTGCCAGCTGGATCGCGTTTCTGTTATCACAATTGAAAAACTTCATAAACATACTTGCAACAAATCATCTGGTCAGACCTATACTCAGCGCACTGGTCTGATTTCTTGGTTGTACCGCAGACCCTACACTCCCGCGCTTCTGTTACGGCATGTAACATAGTTTAAAAAAAAATAACTCAATGAGGTTATGGGCATGAGCCAGAAAACCCGCTTTACCCAATCTGCCCTTGCAGTGGCTGTCGCACTTGTTTCCACCCAGGCCTGGTCAGCAGGCTTCCAGCTCAACGAATTCTCTGCATCGGGGCTGGGTCGTGCCTATTCCGGTGAAGGGGCGATCGCTGACGATGCTGGTAATGCCAGTCGTAACCCGGCATTAATTATGATGTTTGACCGCCCGACCATGTCGGCGGGCGCCGTGTTTGTCGACCCGGGCGTTAATGTTTCGGGCACCTCTCCCACCGGCAAGAGCCTGAAAGCAGACAATATCGCCCCGACGGCGTGGGTGCCCAACTTCCACTTTGTCGCGCCGATTAACGACCAATTTGGTTGGGGGGCGTCTATCACCTCTAACTATGGTCTGGCAACAGAGTATAACGATGATTATGCGGCCGGCAGCATGGGCGGTAAAACTGACCTGACCACCGCGAACTTCAACCTGAGCGGCGCCTACCGCCTCGACAGCAACTGGAGCTTCGGCTTAGGCTTTGACGCGGTCTACGCCAAGGCGAAGATCGAGCGCTATGCAGGCGATCTGGGGCAGATTGTCGCAGGCTCTGGCGCGCTGCCGCCGGCGCTGGCGGGCCAGGTAGCGAAGATCCCGGCCGACACGCAGATCGCCCATCTTAATGGCAACGCGTGGGGCTTCGGCTGGAACGCCGGGATCCTCTATGAGCTGGATAAGAATAACCGCTACGGTTTAACCTACCGTTCTGAGGTCAAGATCGACTTCGACGGTAACTACCGCAGCAGCCTGCCGGCGGCCTATAACCAGATCCTCGGCAACTTCGGCCTGCCGGCGGGCACCAGCGGCCAGACGACAAATGGTTCGCTAACCCTTAACCTGCCGGAAATGTGGGAGCTGTCCGGCTATAACCGCGTGGCGCCGCAGTGGGCGGTCCACTATAGCCTGACCTACACCAGCTGGAGTCAGTTCCAGGAGCTGAAAGCCACCGGCAGCAACGGCCAGACGCTGTTCTATAAAGAGGAAGGCTTCAAGGACGCCTATCGTCTTGCGCTGGGGACCACCTATTATTATGACGATAACTGGACCTTCCGTACCGGTATCGCCTTCGATGACAGCCCGGTGCCGGCTAATAACCGCTCTATCTCTATTCCGGACCAGGATCGCCTGTGGCTGAGCGCGGGTACCACCTACGCGTTCAATAAAGATGCCTCGGTTGACGTCGGCGTTTCATACATGCACGGGCAGCATGTTGAAATTAAGGAAGGCCCGTATACCTTCCGTTCCGAAGGAACCGCCTGGCTGTACGGCGCTAACTTCAACTACCGCTTCTGATAAGCAGCGCGCCACAAAAAAGGGTGAACATTATGTTCACCCTTTTTTTATCATTCGCCGATCACTGTGAATCGATATCCTTCAGCTCATCCTGAATAGCCTGAGCATTCGGGTTGTCCGCCGGGGTCAGCTTACCGCCGTTGGCGATAAAGTCATGACGCTGGAAGTAGGCTTCACGCATCAGAATGTAAGGGTCGGAAGACTGGCGCAGCAGGCCGTCGGAATCCAGCAGCTGAGCACGTGTCTCAATCCCTTCCACCGCCCATTTACCGATCGACATCGGCCAGGTCAGCCAGGAGAGCACCGGATACAAGCCATCGGCCATATCGCCGCCTTCGTCGCGCAAGGTAAAGCTTCCATAGAACGGCAACTGAACATACGGGCCATAGCCAACGCCATAATGCCCAAGCGTACTGCCGAAACGATGTGGCTCAACCCGCTGTAGCTGCGGATTCGCCATCCCGGCCACATCGATAAGCCCACCCATACCGAGAATGGTGTTCAGGAAGAAGCGGGTAAAATGCACCATACCTTTATAGGGGTCGCCCTGCAGGAAGTAGTTCACCATCACTGCCGGCTCTTCCAGGTTACTGGTAAAATTGCTTAACCCGTTGCGCGCCGGCTGTGGGACGTAGTCGCGCCATGCCACCGCGACGGGGCGAAGCACGTAAGGATCAACCACGTTAAAGTTGAAGTTAAACATCGTGCGGTTAAACCCTTCTAACGGGTCTGAGCGCCCCTGCGGCCGATCGCCAGAGCTGGAACTGGCACATCCCACCAGCAATGTGGCGCCAAGCGCAAGCGCCGACAGGCGATAATTCATAGATGTCTCCCTGGTTTTTATGGCTATCGCGAGTTGCCATCCATGACGGAAAGACAACGCTTCCGCCCGTAAAGATGTGAGCGATTGTAACAGCACGTTGAACGATGTCTATATCACCCAAGTTGTTGATTTGATCTTAGCCTGGGAATAACGAAATCGCGGGGCTCCTATTCTACCGGAGCGACAAAAATCTGACGTTACCATTTTTGCGATTTCAGAGTATGCCCAGCCAGACGGCAGGGAAAGCCGCTACGCTATAACTATACAGATTGATAGCGAGGGCCACGAAATGGATGAACTAGACAATAACAAATTAAAGGCAGAGGATGACGAAAGAGAAGTGGAAAGTGAGGAAAATCAGCGTGGTGAAGAGATCGAAGTAAATGAAGATCGCCTTCCCTCGCGGGCGATGGCGATCCATGAACATATTCGCCAGGAAGGGGAAAAAGAGATGGAGCGCGATGCGCTGGCCCTGCTATGGTCAGCGATTGCGGCCGGCCTGTCGATGGGGGCCTCCTTGCTGGCGAAGGGAATTTTTCACGTCAAACTGGAGGGGATCCCGGGCGGTTTTTTGCTGGAAAACCTCGGCTACACCTTCGGCTTTATTATCGTAATTATGGCCCGCCAGCAGCTGTTCACTGAAAATACGGTCACCGCCGTTCTGCCGGTGATGCATAATCCCACCCTCGGTAACGTCGGTTTGCTGATGCGGCTATGGTCGGTGGTGCTGGCGGGCAATCTCATCGGTACCGCGGTGGCCGCATGGGCCTTCAATTATATGCCTATTTTTGATGAGCCAACCCGTCAGGCCTTTGTCAGCATCGCCGAAGACGTAATGAAGAACAGTCCGACAGAGATGTTCGCTAATGCGATTATTTCCGGCTGGCTGGTCGCCACCATGGTCTGGATGTTTCCTGTCGCCGGCGCCGCCAAAATCGTGGTGATTATTCTCATGACCTGGCTTATCGCCCTGGCGGATACCACCCATATTGTAGTGGGCTCGGTCGAGATCCTTTATCTGGTGTTTAATGGAAATCTGCCCTGGAGCGACTTTATCTGGCCGTTCGCCCTGCCGACCCTGGCGGGAAATATCTGTGGCGGGACCTTCATCTTCGCACTGCTGAGCCATGCGCAGATCCGTAACGATATGAGCAGCAAGCGAAAAGCGGAAGCCCGCGCCCAGGCGGCGGAGAAAGGGAAAAAGGCCGACCGGACATAAAAAAAGCGCCCTGAGTGGCGAGGGTTTAAGCAGTCAGACGGTATGGCTCTTACTCAGGCGGGCAAAAAACGCTATACTCATGCCGCCTTGTCCCCTTAGTTAAATGGATATGGTTAATAAACAATACAAGTTAATGTATTTATTGGAAAATAAAGCAGATTAATACTTTTTTATGTACTCATATATGTACACGTATTTTGATGGCTTTATATAACCGGGCATTCGTCATCATTACGGCTAGTGCGGTTGATGACGAATGTCACTATTCCTAACACTACGACGTCGTCGAGTGCTTCACCTTCCAGCGCCTCACCATCACGAGTAATAAACGCCTTCCCCATAACTTTCGCAAAATCTGTACCGCCGGAGTACTGGATCAATACCGTGTCCTGCTGCTTTGGTTTAACGGAGAAATCAACTACGGCATATCCGGTTTCTGTTTGTACGATCCGGGAATTAGGGCCGATGCTGCATAGCTTATCGACGGTTAACCGTCCCTCCACATAGTCTGATGCTGGCGACGGAAAACCCACGTTATAGCCCTCCGTTCGGGTTGTATAACTGGAACGTGCGCTCATCGCCTTCCTGCGTTGAGACATCCCGGAATGTCGTCACATAGTGCTCTATCCACTGGTTAGCCTGGCGCGGTGACCATATCCAGTTAACTTTTGCGAGTTCCCGGATAAAACCGGACGTTGTCACGGTGCGACGGCCATTAGGCTCAATGACAATTGCCTGACGCCAGGCTATTTCGATATCTGAGTTTCGCGGCATATTCCCCCCTTAAATACTGTTTTTATATACAGTAGATTCATTGAGAGATATGATCAATACAGGTTCCAGCTATCGATCAGGCACACTGACGCGAAAAAATGATTTTTCTGGAGCAGAAAGATACATCTCGCATTGAGTAATAGTTCGGTGACATCATCTGCCAGCCAGATCACAACACCGCAAGCCGGGATACTCCTGGTGGCGTCTGATACAATACTCATCTGGTACAGATGGTTAATACGGCCCTCAAGACTTGTTGAAACATTCATTCACAAGTGCTTTAATTCATGCTAATGTCTAAAACTAGTTAACAAAAGCTTACAATTAACATACCTAAATAGAGAGGGCTGCAATGCCAAACTATTCTGGACTTACTGTCACAGGTTGTGACACTGGTTTCGTTTTGCCATCAGATTCATCGTCAACCTTCCTTAACGCTCGTGTTGAAAAATGCCGCGTCGGATTTCTTGAATACAACTCAAAGGAATTGTACGACACTCTATTAAAAACCCTCTATGAAAATCAAAGTGAGTTTGATTCACTTAAGAAAGAAGTTGAGTCAGCAGATTTAAACCAAAAAGAGAAAGATGAGAAAATAAAATCATCATCTATTTTTTCAAAATTAGCCATTGTGGCTGATGTTGTCACGGTTTACGCTTTCCTGGCCCCGCTACTAACATAAAAAGCCTTCACTAAAAATCAGAAAAAGGACTAAACTTTGCCAATCATTAATTGTAGCTTCTCTGGGTTTGATGTTGGTATTGTTGTTGCGTCGGACTTCAACGATTCAATGGAAAATGTGCATGTAACTGATTGCATTAAGGGCGTTGTTGAACGCCCTGTTTTTCATGGAAACACGGTCAACGACTTGAAATACCGAACAGAATACATTGAACTTGTAAAGTCCATTAAAAACCATCAAACCCTAACAAAACGACAAAAAAAACGATTGATATTAAAATCAAAATACCTCCTTGCCTTATCTAAAGAAATGGATATGGAATCAGCCCTGGCTTATGCACTACGTAAACTCAATGAGAGCTTGTAGCGTTGTATTTTTTAAATTGTTAACCCGACAGCTTTAGCCCAAGCAGTCCACTGAGTGGCAGCTTTTGTAATTTCACCATCTGTCAACGCAACAGTGTGTAAAGCAGAAAATCGGTGAATCCCTGCGTTCGTTAGATCAGCCTGGTAACTACCGCCGATACGCAGTTTTGCCCCCAAATCCGCCGGGTCGCCCATATCTGTTGTTTTCTCTGCTGACAGAGCTTTGTTCAGGATTTGAAAGTCCATTTTTTGTCCCGATTTAAAACGTGCGCACACTAAATAGTTTGTGTTTGCCAGCAACCCACCGAGCGCGACTGTACGCTGCGTCGACGTGCTACCGTTGAGAGTGTTTACCGAAAAGTTCAGGGTCATGCTGGTAGATCCGGGCTGCGTCCTGAGCACTACGCCCTGCGTGGTTCCTGAGCCAGATTGCCGGGGCCCGTTAAAATTGCTGAGCAGCAGAATCTGTGAAAGGGTCGGACAGTTGAAGATTGTGAAAAAAGTAAAGTCCAGAGGCTGAAGAATACCCGTATCAAGCAATGTGCCTGCAGGCGTAAACTGGACGCCATTTTCCTGCACAACAGGCGAACCCAGTACCGTTGCAGCTACCCCATCCGGTGCGAGGTTTCGACCGGTTTTATCTGCCTCTCCATAAAAATTCAAATATTTCAGGCCACGGCGAACGAGCGGGTCAAAACCCAGGCCTTTATCACCAAAATAACCCGGAACAATAATACGCGAACCCATAATTTGTTTTCCTTAAATAGCGATTGCCTGGCGACGAAATGCCACACAGGGGTTATTCAATGGGTATGGACGGTTTACCAGCTCTGGAATATTTGATTCCGGATATTGCCCTGTCCCTTCATGAAATTCGTAATTCGCAACAGCGACCGTTGTGTCGCTGTCAAACAGATTTCCGTTACCGTTACTTCCGGTCTGGCTGGCGTACCATAGATAAACATCGCCGGTCGTTTCACGCCCCAGCGTAATATCGACTACGGTATCGGCTACAATTTCGACACGCGTCACCGGAACGTCCCCGGCATCGTCAGTGACTCTGAATCCTTTTGCGGCATACGTCGTCGGAGATGAACCCACGTAGCATGATCGAAACTGAAGCGGCGGGCTCCACACCAGGAAATCCGCACGCAGGAATGTTCCGCTCAGCGTGACTGACAGGGGTTGCAGTGGACGCCAGTTCTGGCGACGATCAATTGCACGATGGAGCACTTTTCCGAACTGCATTCCCAGCCAGCGGTAGCCGTTCGCGTCAAGATGGCCACCCTTGTCGGTGACAGCATACGCCGGTGATGCCATCATTACGTTTGCATCTGCTGCACAGATATCGAGCTGAGCCTCGCCAATGCTCATATTCGTGCTGTCGCGCGTCCAGCTGCCGCTGGTCTGATACAGCACAGTCAGGGGGGGCTCTGTCTGCCCGGTGATAGCGGTAGTATCGGTAATGACATCATCAATGAGCTTTCTCAGGAGTGCTCTGTATTCTACGCGGTCTGTCGCCCCTCCTTTTGTGCTGTCATAGTTATATTCATTGCCAAGATATAAAAAACCAACCACGCCGCAGGTTTTACCTTCGGTATCAGCAATGGCTTTAATCTGGGTAACGGCTGAAATGATCCGGTTGTAGAATCCCCAGGAATGGCCTTTAGAGAGGTGTTCAATAATCTGCCCGCCAACACCGCAGTTGACAGCCACAATTTTGCGCTCATCCGTTGCCAGCCCCCGGAACTGTAACTGCATTTCCCGCCACATCCACATCGCGCCGATATCGACGGTTTCACCGAAATTGTTAGCACCGCGAGGCAGCGCAGCCACGGCCTCATCAGTCATGAGGTTTCCGCCATCAGGAGGGGCGATTAAATCCTGCACTACTGCACGGGCTGGTCTGATTTCAGCTCCGTTAAGCGGCGTAAACGTCGAGCCGTTCTCATTTTTTGGCCGGACGGAGTCACCGAGCATATTAATGTTCAGAGTAGCGCGAATGTCCTTGCTCAGTGCAGCCCATCCCTCATTCCCGTTACTCAGCGACTGGCCGTCTGTGATCAGAATATTGTAATCGTAAACCGGCCGAGCAATACGCGTATTAATTTCGTCTCGTGCGGCAGCAGCAGCGGCAAGATTTGCTGCATTTCTGCGTGAAATGTCATCTACCCCATCGTTATTCTGATCGCTTTGCTCACCATTGAGATTCATCAGGACAAATCCCACACTGTCGCGAAATACAAAACCAGAAATATCCGCGTCAGATTCAGCACTGAATGCCTCAGTCACCAATCGCTGCTGCTCAACGACAGGCTGAACACTGTCAACAGAGCTGAGCAGAGGAGTCCCTATTTGCTGAATAACGAATCCGACGCTATCCCGGAACACAAAACCATCAATAAACTCATCATACTCAGCCGTCATCGCATTGCTCTGAATTGCATTCAGGCCGAATGCCGCCAGACGAAACCCCGCCTCATCATTAAGTGTCAGTAAAGGAGAATCAGCATCATCAGTAGCAATGAGAGATGAGATATAGTCAAGAACTGCCTGGATGGCCGCTTGAGAAGGCATTCTACGCCCGGTTGCTGTCAGCGTCCCAGCCACATTCATGTACTCGTCAGCCAGCGCGCTGCTGTCCGGGCTACGCACATAGGTGCTGCTGCCTTCTGGAATATTCGCGATGTCCGCCTGGGCAGCCGCCAGCGTCGCGTACTGCTTACTGAGCGGAATGATGTTCTGCCGGATTTCATCATTTTTCGCCATCATCTGGCGCCACGTATCCAGCGGTTCACCGCCGCGGTCGTTAACCGTTCCGGCCGGACCGTTCACCAGTTCGTCAGCGCGCTTGACGTTATCCAGGAAAATTTCAGGCGTCGTCGTTCCCAAAGGCGGGTTAAGTTCGGCCATGTTTTTTGCTCCAAAAAAGGCGTTCGCCCAAACGAGGGTTTGAGCGAAAGAAAAGTTGAAAGGGATTTTTTTGGTATTAAGCAGCGACGCCGGGGTATGTGGCGTCGTCGTACTGGTAGAACGATTCGAGGTATTCTTTAGCGGTGACCTGACAGGTTCCGTCAGACTGCGGGGCGATCTCCTCTACAATGGCGTCGTAGACGTGGCGCGTTGAGCCGCAGAACACCAGGCGGATCGGCTCGATGGTTGCCGACGACAGGTCAACCTTCATCGGGTCATCAAACTCGCTCAGGTGCGGGACTGACAGCTGAAAATCACCCACCCTGCTCGCCACCATCAGCCCGGATGCAGATCCATCCTGATAGCGGATCAGCGCTCGGGGGTTTTCGAAAGACCAGTCCAGCGGCTCCGTAACGGTGAACGTTGTCACGCCACCAGCCGTTGTCATCGCCTCCACCAGACAGGAAATCGTGTTGTTACCCGGAATATCATCCGTGAGCACAATGCGATCCCCCGTGTTGTAGCACAGCGCGTCCAGCTCGGTAGTGGTCTGGAACGTCACCCGCTGCAGCAGGTATTTCATCAGGCGACGCATGCCGATCTGATAGGCGTGGTCCTGAGTCAGTACCCCATCAAGTTTGTAGTTCTCGATTTTCACCGGCGTGGGATTGTCCGGCGTCCGGCATTTAACGGTCTCCTCTGCCCAGGTAGTCCCGTTGATGTACGTCACGTCGACACCATCAAAATCATCGTCTGACGGTACGGTAAATCCGCTCTGCAGCTTCTCCACCATCTCATGCGGAGTGATCACGCCAGTCCAGGGCTTAATCCCTTCCCTGTTTACCGTCGCCAGGCCATCGCTCAACAGGAAGCGGGACTTCCCGGCATTGGCTATCTTCTGCAGCATTTCCAGCGCCGAGATACTGTCGCCCGTGGCGAAATCGAAATACTCGCCCCGTGGCGTCCAGTACGCGGACTCCAGCGCGTTGATGGTGTCGACATCCATTTCCAGCCCCAGCGAGTTCCCGACATGCAGCAGCGCCCCCGAAATGGTTCTGGCCGTTCCTGAGTCGTAGGCCCGCGTGGCCACAACGTTTACGCGGCGGTCCGACTGCGCCGCCAGCTTCCCGCCCGTCTCAACGGTCACCGCCATCAGCGACACGCCGGGATAGGATGAAGGGCGCGTCAGCAGTCGCCCGCGCAGTGCCTGCCAGTACATACTGTCTCGCGCGTTGTTTGAGCCCTGCTCATTGCGCCGACGGCAGCGAACCTCTACCAGCCCCGGAGAGCTGAGGGTGATCCGCTCAGTGAAACCTAACCCGTTGACGTTTTTCAGCGCATACTCGCCCTGGTGACTCACCCACCCCGATCCGGAACCGTAGACGCGATACTGTATCTCCCACTCCACGTGGCGGATCCGTTTTTTGCCCTTACTGTCAAAGCCGCAGATGCCGTTCGGGAAGGAGAAATTCACCTCGAATGCATCCACCACTTCATTCTCAGGGCAAACCAGGAACGGCCCCAGCCAGCTCAGCGTGTCGTTAAGACCAGTGGCCTCATAGTCGATCATCGTCCGGGCGGAGAATCCCGGCCATGACTCATCAACGGCACCGGAAACCAGGCGCGCCACCGTCGCCGTCGTGCCGTCGGCAGAGACAATGCGGTACTCATTCCCGCGGTGAGCAAGTGAAAGCCGTTGCACCCCCTCCGGCATGCCGGAAAAGGCCGTTCCCGTGGCAGAGTTATAGGCGAGTGTCACATTCGCCGTTACCGCCGGGCTGCCGCCGGTTGATGCCGTGCCGGGGGTGTAAACCGGGGCATCACCGAAAACAGCTGCTGGCAGTGAAGAGGACGTGATCGCCCCACCCGCGAACGGACTGGCCGACTCGGTTATCAGTACAGTTCCGCCGTTGTCCTGCGCAACCAGGCCGGAGCCGGTGAGTCCCTCGGTGATGGCCGCCAGCAGTCCCGACATCGAGACGTAGTTAGCCACCAGCGACACCGGGTAGGTAATCCCCTGCCAGGTGATCGTGAATGTGCTGGAGCTGGTCGAAAAGTCGTAGGTGGTCGGGGCCGCACTGGCCTGGAGTTTTGCCGCACTCCCCCCGGCGCCGGGCACTGCAGCCTGACCGGGTGTATATGACGCGATAAACAGATCGTAATCGACAGAGTTAAACCCCAGCGTCACCGGCATACCTACTACCGGCGCGATCTCCGTCAGCAGCGGGCTGGCGATAACACTGTATCCAGCCGCCGAAGTGATCTGGTAGTTCGCCGGGGCTTTCAGTTCGACCACGGCGCCGGCGACCCAGCTGGGCGGCAGCGCGTTATCGTTCTCGTCATTATCGTCATCATCATCCGTGTCCAGCCCGGTAAACGTTACGCTCGAACCGGATACGGTCATGCTGTCTGCGATAATGTCGTCTGCGTCCGGCGACGTCTGGGCCATATCCAGCCCGGTGCCGGATGACGTCCCGCCCACTTCGGTGGAGTTGACCCAGTTTTCGCTGCGCTCATCACCGGAAACGTCCGCGCCGGGCGGGTAATGGGTGCTGCTGAATCCCGGTAGCGTTGAAGCTGGGGTACTGCCAACCCGGATATCGCCATTGGTATAAATCAGATCACCAACACCGAGACACAGCAGCATCTGGACGCGCATTTTCGTAGGATCGGCGGCATCAAACCGGGTAACGGGCTGCACGACATAATCCGGATAAATACGCACGCGCCCAAAAACTTCACGAATCGCATCACCCAGTTTCGCGCTGTTTCCTTTAGCGGGGTTCAGGTCGAGGCTTCGACCTGTGGATGACATATAGCCGCCGGCATCAATGTTACTCATCATGAACAATGAATAAGCCGCAGATGCGACGGCAATGCCCACTCCTATCCAGGCAATTGTCGCGGCCTCAAGCCCGAAAGGCACCGGATAAAGCCGGACATCACTATCAGGGTGGATCACGAAAATAGCCCATTCGCCTGGCGGAATTGACTGCCCCTCAACCTCAACGGTCAGCGGTGGGACATCCCGATCCTCGTAGCCTTCAACATTTGCCACCAGCCAGTTACGAATACTGGTTACACCATGCTCATGCGTTTCGAGTGGTTCTCCGGGAAGCCGGGACGGATAAAAACGAATGGTCATTGCCAGAACTCCACTTTGACAAATCGGCGCTTAAACCGCGGCAACGGCAGAAAGGTGACGTTCGTTCCCGGATTGCATTCCGCCACATGCAGCAGGCCACCGATACTGACAACGATCCCCACATGGGTGACGGCTGATCCGGAATAACAGGCCACCCCGGCCCCTTCGCAGGGCTCGCAGCGCTCAAGGGTAAGCATCATCCTGCGCGCTTCCCGGTCGAGGCCGCCGTCGTCTTTGGTGACCCCTGCAAAATCGGGCCAGACGGGTAAATTCAGATCGCGGCGTATCTCGTTCACAATGCCGAAGCAGTCGAGCTGCGGGTATACGCGCCCGCCCTTCAGCCAGGTGACTGAACGGTATTTATCAGGGTTAAACATTGGGATTCCTTAGCTGATATAACGCAGTCCGGGGAATACAGGTAGCGTGTAGCGGTAACGCGGCCAGGCGGTATCAAGGATATTCATATAACCCGCGATAATCTGCACCTCTGTCGCCGTCCAGGAGCCCGACTTGATTTTCAGCGTATACGGCACTTCCGCAGGGGCCGCTAAATCCGTGGAGATATAACGCCGGTACGTCAGAAATGCAGACAGACGGTTAGCCAGCGCATTGCGGATCGCCGTGGACACAACACCATCGATATTGCACAAGGCAAATTTGAGGTCCTGCGTGCCGTCCGCATTGCGCGCCGGCAGCGCAATGTCTATCGCACAGGCTGAAAACGTTACGGTATCGCCGTTCTCCGTCGTTGCCGTGATGTTGTCGTAACCCTGGCAAAGGTAGTGAACATCAGAGCCAATGGTGATCTGCAGCGTTTCAATGATCACCTCCGGTCCGCTGCTGGCGTAGAGGCGTTTAATCTGCGTCATGCTTCGGCCACTCCTTATTCAGCGCAATATCCAGCAGTGAGCTGCCGACGATCCATTCCGGGTAATGCCCCCATCCAGACGGCGGCAATGGGCGCTCCCAGAGTTCTACTGGCGCGGTATATCTCCAGTAAAGTCCGCCTTCTGGCGTGGGGCCTTTATAAATATCCGTGAAACGACACACGTAATTTTTCAGCCCTACAGGCGTTAATAACGGTATGTTGAACCACGCAGCCCCATCTGATAACTCATCCCGAAACCACGCCTCAAAGGCCTGGGCCTGGGCGTCAGAAAAAATCCAGGCCAGATCTGTTTGGGTTGGTGTCGAAGTATAGGCACGCCGCTGTCGTGCCCGGCCAGTTACCATCTGAGTCCGTTTCAGAGGAGATACAGGAGTTAAACCAAAACTCTCTTTAAGCGGTCCAGGCAGGTAAGCGGAGGGGTAATAAAGCGTTGTGGTGATAGCCATTAGCTAATTTTCCTCCCCGAGGTAGTTTTCCCCATCAAGGCCTTATGCAAATCACCCTGACCGCTTACGACTGAATTAACCGCCTTCCGGTATCCCCTTTCTGCCCCCTCATCTGCAGCTTTACGGACCAGCGCCAACGTTGCATCTGAAGGGTTACCATTAATGGGGATATTAATTGTGGGTGCGTAAATAGCCCCTCCACCAGTTGACTGGTTTGCTACTCGATCCAGAGTGGCATCCAGTTTCGCGCTGGTTTTCGCCGTTGTGACACGCTCTCCTTTTTGAAGCAACCAGGTTCCAGTTTCAGGAACTGAATCAACACCATCATGAGCCATACCTGAAAGGGAAGCAGCAGAAATAGCTGCAACCATAGGCTCAGTGACCGCAGCCGCTGCAGCCATTGCAGCTGGAGCTAATCCAGGTCCAACTATTGGGATTGCAGCCGTTGATGCAAAAGCGGCAAGTTGAGCCTGCAATGCGGTTGCTTGCGCGTTAGCAATCATTGCAGGAATCGCAGAGGCTTGGGCTGTTTTGTTTACCAGCATCTGAACACCTTGATACACAATCCATTGAGCAGCCATATCAACCAGAGCTTTAATCACTGCCTGGCCAAGGTCTGCAAATACTCCCTTTATTGCCTCCCCCATCGATTCAGTTCCGCTTACAACATCATATAAATGTTCTGAAACTGAGTCCGTAGCAGCCCCTAAGATTGATGTCATTGCGTCCGCTGCTTGTTGGTAATAATCAGTTGAGCTATCAGCAAAATCAGCTAGAGCACTAGAAATACCAGATTGCCAATCATTTCTTAGGTCATCTGACTCATGGTAATAATCCTTTTGGATCTGCAATCTTTCTTCAAGAGCTTTTTTTAAGGCGGTTTTCTTTTTTTCATATAAGCTTTCTTCAATGTCGCCAGCTTGAAATTGATTTAAAAGCTCCTCTTGTCGAGTTTCATAATCCTGCTGAATGCTGTTTATTTCACGCATTCTTTCGCGGTCTTTCCCTCCGAATGAAAGACCGGATAATTCATTATCATAACCCTGTTTAACAAGCTTATTCTGTTTATTTAAACCTGACACATATTCTGCAAGCTTAGCATTCTCCTTGTTTGTGCGAAGCTCTTCTTTTCTTGCATCAAGAACTTTTGCAGCAGTACGAAGTTGCTCTTTCTGTGACTCTGATAGTTTTTTAAGGTTTCCACTAGATATATCAAAGTTTATTTTTTCAAGCTCAGTAACTTTAGCTGTTTTTTTGCCAGTTGTTTCTATTAGTGCAGCTTGCTTCTGTAAATCAAGAAGACGACTCTTAAATGCATTATCAGTAGCATTTTTTTTGGCTTTTGGCTGCTTCTGATTAGAATCACCTTTTCCTAAAGAGTAATCATCCGATTTTGGTGTATCTATGCCAAGGTCAGAAAGTAAAGACGTGAGCCCTTTCGCTCCTTTATCTATCTGTTCTGGAGTCATGCTTGACTTTATCGCGCGAAGAAATTGAAGACGTTTAGTTAAAAATTCTAATTCGTCTTTTTGTTCCTTACTTTGATTCCCTCGTTTGTTAAGGAATTCAATGCGCTGTGCAATATCACTTTCATCAGCAGCGTTATAATTACCAGATACAGCACCGATACGAGAGCGGGTATAAGTTGCAATAGCCCCCAGACCACCAGCAATACGCCCCACAACCCCGGCAAGGCTTATGGCTTCACCAACCAGGTCTGATAGCCCCTGAAGAACAGCGGGATCGGTGAAGACGTCACGAATATCATCAAGTCCAGACTGTAATGGCGTAAGATCCACTTTAGCCAGCCCGGAGGCTATTTCCATCTTCAGGCCACGAGCGCTAGCCTCAATATCCTGAAAGAACTGGTTTACTTTGACGAGGTTGTCAATATCCTCTTGTGGCGGGGCAATACCAAAATCTTTTGATAATTGAATAAATTGCTTTAACTTCTCATTGTTGTTCTCGAACAATGGAAGCATTTTTGATAAGTCATTACCGAGGCTTTCAAGAATATTAGTTTTACCAGCCTGACTCGGTATTTTCTGCAATGCTTCACTGATAGCCATAAGTTGCTTATCAGGAGATTGCTCGGAAAGTTTTTTAGCAGAGAGGCCAAGAGTATCGAGTGCTTGAGCCGCCTCTCCTGATTTATTTAAAACAGCATCACCAACTTTATCATTAATGTCTTTAAAAATATCTGCAATGTTATCGCCAGTTAAACCAGCCTGTTCCGCTGCGTATTGCCATGACAATAAATCATGCGTGGACATTTTTAAGGATTTAGCCCAGCGGTCGGCCTCAGTTACCTGTTGAGCTGTATTTTTAACAATGGATAACCCAGCAGCCCCTATTCCAACTGCTGCTGTGGCTGCAGCTGCCCCAACTGCGATGATTGCTGAACTTACCTCTTTGGCGTCTTTTTTTACCTGGTCACTCCACTTCTGGGAAGCTCTTTCGGCTTTGCCCATGCCCTGAACAAATCCACCTACTTTGGCAATCAGGTCAATTGTTAACGTACCGAGTGACTTGCCAGCCATTGCGTTTTCTCCAGGCAATAAAAAACCCCGCCGCAGCGAGGTTCATCATTAATTTGAAAGGCTACTTTTTAAATGCCTCAGCATAGGTTTGGGCAGTTTTTTGTGATGACTCCATGAGATCATCAGTCAGCGTTTGCTGCCCCCATTTGGTTACTTTCCCGTTTACAAAAGTAACGACCAAACGATCATTGGCTAACTGTTCATTGTCTACAATTGTGTAGGCATACCGTGTCTTATTCCAATAGATCCAGCGCTCACGTTCTGCGTTTACATCCGTCCGTCGCGGTGCTCCCATGATCTGCATAACATCATTTTTTGTCATACCAAGGGACAACACCATTGACTTCTGGTTGTAGTCAATTTTCTGTTCTGATGGCGCGCAAGCTGTGATAGCTATAGACGAAGCACCAAGAAATAAAGCTAAAATTATCTTTTTCATACCCCTATCCATGTAGTTAATGATCTTATGATCATAGTGATGCTGAATTGTATTTTACAATTATTAATGCCAACTTTTCATAGCATCTTCCAGAGATAATGGCGCTTCGTTGATGTGCGGTGCAAAATCACTCACCTTGAACGGCGGCGAGTTCTTTGACCTATTGATGTTCGCCAGCACAGAGGCCACCAGCGAAGCTCCCCACTCGGTACGCATCATGATGTTGAGCGGACCATACTTTTCACGGTATTTGAGCCAAACCAGAAATTCTCTACGGCTCATCCGCTCCTGAGCCTCTGCGATGGTGCGGCCGCCGATGCCGTTCATGACTAACTCACACCAGAACTCGTCTTCTCCTGTGAGTTCGTAGTCTTTCCCAGATCGTTGACTTCCTGGATGACGGCCAGCAAAGCAATAACGATTGGCCCATCGAGCGCGCCACGGTCTTCAGATGCAGTTCCGAGAATGTCTGCCTCAGTAAAGATTTGCTTCCCTTCCTCATCGCAAATATGGGCAGCAATACGCCCAGCCACCGGATCAGATTTTCCGTTGTATGCCAGCAGTTCAGCTTTAGTGGTGTGGTAGCCCATCGGGCGCACATAGACGGTTGCGATATGCTCTTTCCCGTCACGGCCTTTCCACTTAATTTCTTTTTCCACGGGACGCCCGGTAAAGGCACCGGTTTCTTTTAACGTATCGAGAGTAAGTTGCATTTCAGCTCCTGAATAGAAAAGCCCGGATAACCGGGCATATTAATTACGCTGCGGCCTTAGGCACCCATACGGAAGAGCCAGACCGCTGGATCGTGGCGGAGGTCGTCACAACAGCGTTACCCTGAAAATCAAACGGGAAGTCAGAAACGTAACCCTGGAAAATGAACCAGGTGCGATCCGATGGCAGCACCAGGCCATCAACAGCATCCTCAGCGCCAGGAGCGGCGGCTGTCGGGACACTGGTTCCATCTGACCAGCCAACCGCAAAAGTTAACGGCGTCTGGTCATTCGCTTCAGCGAGGCCATGCAACATAATGTGGCTGGCGTTCGTCGGATCAGCGTTAAGCCCGACGGTTGCGGCCGCAGGCGTTTTAAGCCCCTTTTTGTAGGTTCTGGAATCCCGCTCACTCAGACAGGTATCTTCAATCTGATCGGCAGGGTTCCCGCCGGGGTTGAAACTGGTGATGCATTCAACCTCGCTGACCACGCCAGACTTGAGCACAAAAAACTGCGTGCCTTGCGTTAATACAGACATGTTTTGTCTCCATAAAAGAAAAACCCGCACAAGGCGGGTCAGTTTGGGGTTGTTGGTTATCTGGGCTTTATCCAGTCAACATCGAAGGAATAGCGGTATCGCATTGTTTCAGGGTCGCGGCTTTGTTCACCCCATCGGGTGATATAGGCCTTGCCCTCTATTGCGTCACGCAAAGCGCGGGCAACGGCGATCACATCGGTGTCAGTATCACCATAGACATCAACCTGCAGAGAATAGTGATCTGCATCTGGCCGCTGGTTTAGATAATTTTCAGGGAAGCCATCTACGTTTTGCCAGACTGCGTAGGGATAAACGATATTGTCGTCCTGCATACCGAACGGATAAAGCCGCACGGGAGTAGAACCTAACAAATCCCTGACTGCCTGGCTGGCTGCGCAAACTGCAAATATTGGAGCAATCATACCGGAGTTCCTTTTTTAGCCGCCCGTCGTACAGCGCGATCGATGGATTTTTCCAGCTCCAAAGCAAAAACGTTAATCACATCGGCATCGACCCCATTCAGTGCAGGCCTAATTATTGGCCTCGCTGCAGCATGTTCTGTGCCGAACTCCAGGAATCGCCAGTACCAGGTATCCCCGCCGGGATTACCTTTATCTCCGGCAGTGTTAAAACTTTTACCCGCCCTGCCTTTTCGGACGTTGGCCTTTGTATTGGCGTATTGCCTGGCGCCGCCCATCACCCCGACACGAAACGTTGGATCGCCGGTTCTGCGAAATGCCTTGCTGCTGAAACTGACCACAATGTTTTTGTAGATAGCCTCTTTGGTGAGAGGATCATCAACCCGCGCGGCATTATTGCGCGCTCTGTCCCTGATGACGTTTGCCGCTTTACGCAGCGCTGCACGACCGGATTTATCGCGAGTGACCTGTGAGACGGCATCCAGTTTCCCCAGGACGGAATCGAGGCCGGTCAGGTTTACTTCCACGCCATCAGCCATCGTTAGCCCCCTCTGAACAAGGCAGTGTCAGGTATTCCCTGCCGCTCCGTGGATCAGGTAAAACGCCCTCAATGTTGTAGATGCGGCCACGAAACAGGATCCGATGTTTGCGGGTAACACCCTCACGGTAACGAATCGTTATCCGGGTGGTAACTTCGCCCTGAGAGGCCTGGGCGGCGATAAACTCACGTGCGGATAAAGGAGCGACTTCGGCCCAAAGGGTTGCGACATCGCGCCAGGTATTAATTACGGCTCCCGTTGTCGGGTTCTGTTCTTTGACCGGTTCCTGCAGGGTGATCCTGTGACGCAATTTTCCGGCCTGCATATCACCCCCTGGGTTTCCCGCTCAGATAAGTTTGCTGCTCTGGCGCCTCATCGAGATCGCCGGCAAGCGACTGGATAATTACATCGGACAGGGCGACGTTAGACTCAGCCAGGCGGTTTATCGCTTCCGTCTGCTCTCGCTGTGCTGTTGTTTGTTCTCTCAGCGCTGCTATCAGCGCGTTTACCAGTTGCTCGTTCATAGGCTATTTTCGTCCACTTTTTTAACCACTCACGCCGTTTAGCACATCCTGAGCAGCCCATTAGTTCCACCTCCGGTGCCTAATCAGCAGCGCCTCAACGCCCAGCGGAACTTCCGATAGGTTCTGCGCTGCCGCTTCGCGGTTCGCATACCAGTGTCCAATCAGCAAAAGCATTGCCGCCCAGATGCCGGAAGTAAAAATAACCTCACGGGGCTGAGTTTCCCCTTCCACTGGCGGCGTTAATGTTTCGACCAGCGCACCGTCGCAAAACCGCTCAACATAATCGACGGAGGCCGAAGCATAGGCAGCAATAAGCGTATCTTCGTCGTCACCATCAACCTTCAGATGCGCCTTTATCTGCGCCAGCTGTTCCTCGCTTATTTCCACCTTTACCCCCTGGTTTGGCTTTAGCAGGCTCCGCAGAACCAGAGTCTGTTGCCTTTTCCGGCTCAACCGCCTCGGCCAGATGCAGTTTCACCAGTACTTCGCCGATTTCTTTATGCACCTCGCGGATTTCCCCCTGAGATACCGTACCCAGGTGATAATGCGAGAACATACGGAGAGCTTTAATTTTCATCTCATTTACGCGGCCATTGCTGGCCGCGCCCTTTTGTTATGCACCAGTGCTGACAGCAATATCACCCGTCACAATCGCTGCCGGGCGATAGTGGGCCAGCGCCAGGCGCTCTTCGCAAAGGATGGTCAGCATGTTTTTAACGAAGTTATCGCGGTCCTGGTTGCTGATCTCGATGGTGGCATCCATGCGATCCCAAACCTGCGACGCCAGGCCAAACGCGCCAACGGTGAATTTGCCTGCCGTCTGCGCTGTGGTCGACACCACCGGAAGCCCCCAAAGCACTTTCGAGGCAAACGCCTGCGGGCCACCGAGAATGTAATTGCCGTTAGCGTCCTTCAGCAGGGCAATACGGTGCCAGTCCGCCGGGTTCAGAATGATGCCGTCTGCTTCGAACTCACTCAGCGATACCTGATAGATGGCGTGTGCCAGAACATCAGCGCCAGTATCTCCGGCTGCGTTGAGTGTGGTTTCGTAGTCATTCGCTACTACGTTGAGCCCCTGCAGGTTATCGCCGGTACCGTCCCCGTTCAGCATCTGGTTCTCTTCCACCAGTGCCAGTCCGTACATCATGCGGGAATTGAGGTAAGACTCGAGCGCCGGGGCATCATCCATGATCTGGCGCGATGCCTGGATCCAGTGGGCGATAGTTTTCACGTTCGCCGTTTCTTTGGTGAAGGTAATATTACTTTCCGGCTTGAGGGTACCTTCTGCCACTGGTGCTGCAGCGTTGGTAAACACGTTTTCGCGCACGTATTCCAGCGCGTTACTGGTGATACGCCCCTGTGCCAGCAAGTCACGCACGGTCAGACGGCGAAGACCCGGCATAAGAATACCCGGCAGCTGCTGCGGCTGGACCAGGGCGCCTGCCGACGCTGCGCCGGAACCAATCGCTTTATCAAAACTGGTGACTTTCGCTTTGGTACGCGAGCCGTCCCAGCCCTTCATCAGGTCTTCAGATACGCGCTGAGCAAATGACTTCTGCGCAGTCTGGTCAGGAGAGTTTCCGGCCAGTTTCTGCTCAAGATCGAACAGGCGGGTGCCGGTGGCTTTCAGTTCTTCCTGTGCTTTCGTCAGATCGATCTGCAGTTGCTTGTTGATTTCACCGGTCTGGTTGATGGATTTACGCTGTTCTTCGATAAGCTCCTTTACTTCTTTTTGGGAGTTTTCGATAGCTTTTTCCAGTACAGATAATTCAGACATGTGTTACTCCGTTAAGGTGTCCGCAGGTTAGCGGCAAATGAGTTAATGCGCTGTGCCAGCGCGTCAATGTCGTCGCTACCGAACTCGCTTCGGCCTGCAGACTTAACACGGGCGATAAATGCCTGTGCTTCAGAACGCGAAAGCCCGACTGAATCCCTCAGCCAGGCCTCCGCATCGCGAATAGATTTGATGCTGTCGATGCTCTTCATGGCCGTTACGCCAGCGAGCTCGTTAGCCGGGAAAGTACAGACGCTAATTTCCCGCAGGTAAGAGATGTTTTTGAAGATGAGCCCTGACGTGCCAACGGTGTAATCATCAGGCCCAACGGAAAACCCCACAGACATCCCTTCAACCGTGCCATGCTGCATGGCAGCTTTCAGGTCTTCGGCCAGGCTAAGCCCTGGAGTAAGTTGACCACGGACAAATAGCCCCTTGTCATCTTCATGCATGGCATCCCATTTACCGACCGGGATAGCACGTGTCTGGTGGTTAAAGAACATGGCCACCTTGCGACTCTGGTTAGCAATCACACCAGCGAAAGCACCTGGCAAAATAATGTCGCCATCGGCGTCGGTGTTATTAAAAACCGAGGCATACCCTTCAAATGTTCCCTTACTGCCGTCGCCGATGAACTTGATTTCTGTCTGGTCGAAAGCCAGCGTCTTCTGAATGTCAGGCATCATAGCCCCCATAAAAATTAAGCCCCGGCATTGCGGGGCTCTTTGTTTGTTCCGAGATCGGTAATGGGCACGTTCTGCGACTGCCGTGTCGCCACATCACCTCCGGGCAGCGGCGGCAGGTTATCGAGCCTTCGAACCTCGTTAACGGTCCGAATCCCGGTATTGACCATGATTTGCATAAATGATGCCCGGCTTGTTGAATCACCGCGCAACAGCCCGTCGAGGTTATGCTCGGCGTGAATGATGCCCTGTTCTGACTCTTTGACCAGCCAGCGCTCAATGCTGTACTCCCACCGATCAAGGTAGGGTTTGAGGGTATACTGGAGAAAGCCCAGGTTTTGCTGTTCAATCCCCGATCCCCAGGAGGTGGTTTTGTCCACGTCGCCGACCAGATGTGGAGGCACGCCGTAAAATCGCGCCAGTTCGGCGACCTGAAATTTACGCGCAGCCAGAATTTCTGAATCCTGAGGCGAAACGCCGATAGGTTGCGTGGTGAAGCCGCTCTCAAGGATCCAAAGCCGCTTTTTGACCGGACCACCAGCAATCTCCTTAAAGTTTTCCTCCAGCTGCCCACGCTGCTCTTTCGTCAGCACCTTGCCGTCAGTCATCAGGATCTGCGGAGACTTCGCACCGTTGGCGAAAAATTCACGCTGGTTATCTTCCATCGCTATGGCCACACCAGCAGACTTCGCACTGAACGCCAGCGGCGAAAGACCAGTCAGACCATTGAAGCCAAATCCTTTGAGATGAAAAATTTCTTTCTGTGAAAAGTCAGCGTATTCAGTGTCCCGTCGGTAGCGGTAGATAATATTTTTACCGTTATCGCTGAGCCGAACTTCCATATTGGCGCTCATCAGTGGAACCATGCTAATCACGTCACCAACACCGTTTCGCTCAACATGTGCATAGGCGTTGCCGTAGGCACATAGCTGCATAGTCATTGCTTCGCGAAACTCAAGAGCGGTCATGAAGTTGTTGGGACGGAATCTCAGCAGTTTCGCAAGGGGGTGACTGTTGTCCACTTTCGTGCGCTGATCATTTTTGGTCTGATAAACATCGAGTGGTAAAGATGCTGTTACGGTGGAGATTAACCTGATGCAGGCCCATACCGTACTGATTTGCATATTACGCTCATCAGTCACAACAGAATCACCAACCACACCGTGCGCTGACGTACCCGCCATTTGCGAGCCCTTATCGGGTGTCACCAGGCGGCCGCCGGTCAGGATAGAGGCCATGCGCGCCCAGAATGGCGATCGCGTCCGCAGGTCAATGCTGTAATCGGTATCTGCCATTTTTACACGCTCAAAAAGTTGTAAATGAAATCATTAACGTCACCCTGCTCCTCTACCTCGTCACTGGTCTGCGCGCCAATAGACATCGCCAGCGCTACCATGCCGTCGATACGTCCGCTCGACTTACCTTTCACAAACTTGCGGTTACCGGCAGGGTCAGTGATTACCGTGGCGTTTTTGGCGCACATTTCGAGGATCGGATGATTGCCGTGCTTCAGCTGCGCACCGAGCAGTTTGGCTTCCAGCTCCCTGAGAGCAGGCGACATGGAAACAAACCCCTGACCGAACTCTACGAATCGTTCGAGCTCCATATCGGTGAAACCAGCATCGATGAGATGCGGGCGAAGGAAGCGCATGTTATAGCGGTCAAACGCCAGCGCCCTGACGTTACAGAGATCAAAAACGCGTCGCAGCTCCCTGGCGATAAATCCATACTCGATAGCCTTACCTGGTGTCGTGTTTAGCCAGCCTTGCTTCGCCCATATGTCATAAGGCACACGATCGTTACGCGCCTTATCTGCCAGCCCTTCCTCCGGTAGCCAGAATTTACAGTGCACATCGCCCTGCGTGGTGTTCAGCACCAGTGCGGTCAGGTCTGACACGCTGGAAAGATCGAGCCCGCCCCATACGGTAGCCCCCGCAAGTTCGCCGGGTTCCTCCTTGTTCATATGCCATACACTCTGGCTAACGAACGGGCTTTTCGCTTCAACCCTGCGGTTTAACACAAGGTTCTCAAACTCTGCCTGGCGAGACGGCAGGCGTTTCGCACTGGCGGCCATATCCAGCACTTCTTTCTGGTTCATGAACACATCGAAGGCCGGGTTTGCCAGCCTGATGGCCTCGACAGAGAAAGGATCGATATCTTCCGGCGCGGTCTGAAGCCGGACCACCGTCCGGGGATCGGCTCCGGTCAGGCCATCATCAATCAGCAGGCTAAGCAGGTCGCTCGCATCGGGCGCCTGGGTGCTGATGATTATCGAAATAGGGTTATCCTGTGCAGCGGTGGCGGTTTCCAGCGCTTCATAAAGCGGGTCTCGCGGCCCACGAACCTGGCCCAGTTCGTCGTGTGCAACAAATCGCGGCGAGAAACCATAGGCCGTGGTAGCTTCGGCACTCAGTGCGCGGTAATAAGAACCCAGCTCAGGGCAGTGGATTTCTTTAGCTGAATCCTTGATCGCAACGTACTGCATTAGTACCGGGTTCATCCGGCACATCTTCGAGGCCAGGTTAAACAGAATAGCCGCCTGGTCGCGTGAGCGTGCCGCAGAATACAGCTGCGAGTTCGGTGCAGCCTCGGGCCCTACCAGGTAGAGCAACATCAGCATGGCGGTTTCCACCGTTTTGGCGTTTTTTCGCCCGCGACTGATGATTGCGCGACGTGTACCATGCTTGTTGTCGAAAATGGCTCTGAAGTCATCCTTCATGAACTCAGCCATTTTCAGCGGCTGGCCGACAAACTTACCTTCGGGAATATAAATATTTCTTTCGCACCAGAGGATATTCCTCTCGGCTCTTGTCAGAGTTTTTTTAGCCATCGAAGAGCCTTATTCAATTTCCCAGGGTTTTTTCTCCCGCGGCAGATTTTTGTTGGCGCGTCCTACTGTTTTAGGATCAGCAGTCGCCTGCCGGGTGATACGCAGTCGCGTTGCCAGTGAAGACGCAGACCGTACTTCACGTTCGCGCATCGTGAGCAATTTATCGTAGCGCTTCAGCCCGTCATCCCGAGCCAGCCACTCCAGCTCAAACTCCTCGATCTGAGTGGTTAACAGTCTCGCCTGCACCACATGCCGACAGTACATTTCCATCATGTCGCGATGTGTTTCAGTAAATGAGCTGGCCGGGTTATCGTTAACCAGTCTGATCCAAACGTTTATCTCTGGATCGCTAAGGTGTAACGAGGGCTGCAGCCTGCTTTCAGCCAGAGCCGGAAGCGACACAGCCGTCGTCGCGGCAAGAGATTTTCTGCCTCGCTGTGCCATCGCTTTTTTCCTTTTTTTCTGGACGTTTTTGAAAAGAAAACTGGGGGCGCGGTCTTTTTACGATTGCCGCCAGAGTTTTACCCCTCCCCCCACCCTCTCGGGCTGATAATGAGAAAATCTATCATTTCTCGATGATCCGCAAGTTTTCACGGGGATGACTGGCTGGCTCCAGGCGCTCACCGACACCGACAGACATTGTCAGGATGAGCGTTGGTAGCGTCTCTTTTGCTGTATGACTGAAGGAGATGGAGGATGCAGAAAGAAAGCTCACACCATCAATGCTCAGCTCCACCAGCTTGCCATCCTGGTATTCAATCTTCAGGTCTTGCATTGCGTGCTCCTGTTACCAGATAACCCTGCCTTCATTGTCGAACTCGGTAACCGTTCCGCCCTTCTCCATGCGTTGTTTAACCGAGTCGTGGCAGCGCTTGCATAGTGACTGAAGATTGTCCGGGTCGTGGAAGAGGGTTTCATCGCCCTTGTGAGGTTTGATGTGATCAACAACGGTTGCGGATATCACCTGATTTCGCCTGAGGTGAAACTCGCAGAGTGGTTGCTTCTGAAGCTGGTGATAACGCAGCCGGTACCACCGTTTAGTGTTATAGAGATGATGCCAGGGTGAACTTGACGCCATATTCACTCCAATAAAAAAGCCACCAGCAAATGCCGGTGGCTTCATTTCGAAAAAAAGCCATATAAATTACATCAATCTAAGCGAGGGTCAGTAACACCTGCAATTACTAACTCCTTGATACCACGACAAACTTCGAAGAATGCATTGTTATCACTTGGATCTGAAACCAAGAATGATTTTTTACCTCCAGCTAACTCAACATTCAATCGCCCATTGGATTTCCACATGGATACGGAAACTAAGCGATCTGAGCCGCCATCATACTCAGAGTCGTCAACGACGGTCGAGATTTTGAAGTTCAATCTGTACTCGTTATCGAGATCAAATCCAGCAATAGGCATCTGCTGGAACAAACCTTTTTCGTTAATTTTACCCACACAGACATATGGGCGGCGTACTTTATTGGCATCAATCCATGTCTCGGATGGCAAGGATAGAGAGTCAACATATTCATAAACTAACTTGTTCGCCGATTCTTGCAATTCAGATTTACGATGACTGAATTTTGCCTGCAATTCATTATGTCGCTGCTGAATATCCTTAAAGGTTATATGCATGGTTTTTCCTCGAGATTTACAAGAATCTGCATTTTACCCTCAAGACAGAAATTTTTCTCATCCAAAATGGTTTTGTTTGCATTATCACAGGCACTCAGTGAATGCCTGTTGTAATGCCTTAGCTCGCCTGCTCTACGCCGGTATCAAAAAGGGCAAGTGCCTCAGTCGCTTCCTGAATCGCTTTACGGGTCTTCGAGACAATCTCGCTTTCCGTGAAAACACGATCAAAAGAGTCTGCGAATAGCTCAGACTTCAGATAGCTGTCGCCTACCCAGTCAATGGCCAGCTTGGCCGCTGCGGTGTCGTAGTTAACTTTCTTGATGATATCCAGGCGGATTTGCTCGGATGCGGTGATCTCTGACATGTCTTACCTCTGTGCGATGTGGGGAGCATTATCGAAGCCACTCGGCAGAATGGCTCCTGTAATGCCTTACTTAACTGTTTCGATGGTCGCGCCGTGGCTGTTGGTGATGTAAATCTGATCGCCTTTGTAAAGAAACTGGTATCCAACACCACCAAGCTCATGTATGTCTGGGAAAGCTGGCGAAGGAATCCCTGAACAAATAATGGCAATGCAATCAGCCCGGTTTGCTCCAGTACGCTCGACCGTTAGTTGATGCTCATCGCCAACTGGTTTCGTCATATCTTGGTCCTCATAGGACATCGGGATATGCTCAATGATGTCAGGCGCCATAACATCCAGTTCATCAGCAAGAGCAAAAGCCTGACGCCATTGCTCAGAGCCAGGGCGAGCAACGGTGATTTCTTTTGCCTCATACAATGAGGTGGCGTTGTTAATAATCTGCTTAACGGTAAACATTTTCTTCTCCTGCTTCTGGTAATAAAAAGCCCCGCTATTGCGAGGCATCGTATTTACTTGTATTTGATATTTATTGCCAACGAATCAACCTGGTAATCCGTCGATGTAGCTAAATATAAAACTGGCATCCATCATATTACTTTGATTAAAGCGGCTTCTTTTTATTGCCTCAAACCCTTCCTGCTTACTAGGCCAATTATTGCAACAATCATTCATATTGTTGTTTTTTTCAAACCACAGTTTTTTGAAACTGAACTCTTCAGCAACCTTTTCAAAAGCAACAACTGTTTTCTTCTGAGTTCGTGTAGCAGTGATGATCACGTTGCATCCCATCTCAGCTAACTCTTTGGTAGATTTTTCAACCTGAGAGCCTAAATCCCCCAAAGTGGATATCCCAATCTTAAGTCCATCACGCTCAAATACAGCTATAAGATCCTTTTCTCCACCAGGGTGGGGTTTTGCTGCCATAAAGGATGCATAGCGATCACTTTGCTCAAACAGTTTTATCAGAAATATTAGCGTTTCACTTTTTCCCCTGTTGCTGGAACCGAATACACCCATCATTAAGTTCATCTTGCAGCACTCCTTACTGTGTCGTCTTCCCTGATATAATGCTCATGCTGTGTTGATGCAACAGTTTTTATTAGCTATTAGTAGCCTTGCCGGTTTGTTGCGGGCAGTTCACCAGCACTGCTTTGTTGTGCGCCAGAATGTCGCGCTTGGTCTGCTTATCCAGCACGTCGATATCATGGTCAGTAAGGTAGATGATCCGTACCCAGCTGCAGGCCGTATCAACGACTACCGGGGCGGGTAAACTTTTCGCGCAGCTCCCGATCAACATCGTCATCAGGCATATGGCTAACGGTTTGCTGTACATCGCTTGCCTCCTTCGTGACTTCTGCCTTACGTTCTGCTGCGGCGACGGCAGCGGCGGCATTCTCTTCGGAACGCTGCTGATCGGCTTTGGCTTCTGCCTTACTGGTCCCGCGAGCGTGGCCAATACCGAACGCGCCAGCGATAACCGCCAGCAAAGCAGTTGCCAGACCAATAATCATTTCAATGCCCATAGTGACCTCATACCAGTACAGATTTAGCCAGGTTAAACAGCGCTCGGCGTTTATCCAGACCGTTTCGACCACCGTTAATAAGCAGCGTTACACGCTCCACGTCGCCGGAATGAAGCAGGCAACCGTGGGAAACATAAAACCATGCGGCTGAACGCGCTGCGTAATCATCTCGCTCCAGCAGCTCAGGCTGGGTGACAAGTTCAAGCTTCAGCGCCAGTCCGCAGCTGCGATAGTTGCTCAGGCCCGTGACTTGTTTCAGACCGCGACCGCGATATTTCCAGCCATCACCGGCAACCTGATTACCGAGATTCTTTTTTCCCCACTCGCCCCCATACACCAGATTCGCGATTGCTCGCTGATTAGCTGGCTGCGTTGCCGTTCTGCCGAGTGCGGCGGCCTGCTGGGCGGTGATACGGTGTTTACCGAACGTAGGCACAAGGCTATCTGCTGCATAGTTCAGATTTTCCACCAGCCGGGTAAAGCCTCCGGACTCATGCCCCATCTGGGCGATGAACATTGCCTGATCGAGTGGAGCAGTGATTCCAAACTCTTTCATCGCGGCTGTAATATGCGGAAACCAGCGCGCAGCTAACCCGGCGCTGATGCCAGCCGCCTTTTGAAATTGTGATTTATTCATTAGTGCCTCAGTGCATCAACCAGACGCGCTATATTCCCCCTGAACCAGAGAACCGCGCCGTAGATAAGAATGTTTGCCAGTACCACCAGCCAGTGGGATGACTCGTACAAGCCAAACAGGAAACGGAAAGGGATGCTGGCATAAACCAGCACAGTGAAGTAAGCCATCAGCGATATCATGGGGCGGTGTCTTGACCCGTCGCGCCGGTAGAACATCAACGCCCCAACAATTACAGCGCATATCACCGCATTGACGATTGCGCTCGGATCACTTGTTACCATTGCTTGTCCCTCCTCCACGTAAGCGAGAGAGAATCCCAAACAGGCTACCCAGATCCTGACTGTTAACGAACGTCAGCAATTTAATGGCGATGGCTGCAACGATTACAGCACCGAGTGCATCAAGCGGCCTATCACTGTACCCCGTCCACTTTGAGAAGTAAGACCCCAGCAGAGGAGCACCAATCACACCGAAGATGAATGAAGTTATGAAGTAGCCCACCAGCTTTAGGCGGCTGATGTTTACCGCCGTAGCGACATAGAACACTGCCCCAGCGAACGCACCAAATACCACGCCATAATCAATGCCAGTTGCAAGGCCGAACATACTGGCCCCCATCAGGCCACCGGCAGCCACAGTAGTGCCAGAAACAGGATCGGACATTTAGCCCCCTCTTATTGCTGTGAGTCCTCTCAGAAATGAGGGGAAATAGAAACAGGCCCATCGGGCTGATTTAACAACGAGCCGTATCGAAGATGATTCCCGTGAGCCTGAAACGAAAAAGGCCGCCCTTAGGCAGCCTCATAATGATTGGTAAATTAACTTATGACTGATGAAATCTCACAGCAAGAAAGTAGAGACCAAGCAGAGTCGTAGTTATGATATTCATTAATATGAACAAATACGCTCCTACGAAGATAGTTTTCAGCCATATGATTACTTCTGCAGACAAAAATGTTAGTAACCATAAATGGAACGGCTTACCAACCAATATTGAAACCATTCCTAGACAGAAAAGCATGAAGCTTACAAGAGCAAGGTATCCAAATAGGTAACACACAAAGCGCCTGCGGGTTAACTCCACTGTGATTTTTTGACCGCGAAATTTTTCCACTAAGGTCGGGGGATCACCAGCCATTACTTCATCAATAGATGGGCTTGAAAAGGTTGCCACAGCTGCCAACGCAGCTATGTAAAAACCTATCAGAACCTGAAGCAAACCATTAACTTGAAGAAGAAGGCCATTGGTTGCTATTAGAGCAATTTTGTTAGCATGGTAATGATATACAACCGTTACAACAAATGACACCGCACATGGTACCCTGAAATCATACCATTTCTTTTCCTCATGCTTGATAAGGAGATAGCTTAGCGGCGAAAAAAGTTTCATCTGAAACTCCCTTTAAAGCAACCCAATCATCTTTGTTTCCAGCTGAAGATGCACTCTGCTCTCACATTGGTTGATTAAATTGCCTAATATGATTTTCTCACTTTTAGTGAATAGTTTAGTTGCTGCGTCCTCGTTACGGTCCAGATCCAAGCTGGCTTGTTTACCGTCTTTAGAGTAACTGATTGATACTTTAGAGTATCCTGATTGCTGACCTTTCCTTCGCAAAATCTCTAATAATCTTTCTTTGTCTTTTAACGGCGGTTGCTTAATGATTTTATACCGGACTGACCTTTCTGAGAGTTCAGTGTACGCTGTTTGATCCAACCCACCTTTCCTTCTTGTGCTCACAAGCTTGACATTATGAAGTTTCGCCCCTTTTAAGGCATCCATCAATGTCTGTGAGCCGTGAGAATATATATCTAGCTTTGGCCTATGTTGGCACATGGCCTTCGTTGCGGGGTTTCTGAACTCACAACCAGTAAACGCCTCTTTGAGCATTGCGTTTAAAAATGGTTCAAGAACAGATTTACTTATACCCGGAACGGATTCTACAAGCGTTTTGTAATGGTCAGCTGAATGAGGCTCAACAGCAGTGGAAATCACAATATGGCAAGACACTGCGATGCCTTCCCCTGCAAGCTTGGGTTCCACCCTTAGGTTACCTGTTGTCAACTCACCAAAAACAGGATCAGAACCATTCTTGTCACAGAGTTGAATTAGCATGGTACCTTGGGCTGCTCCAGCAACATACTTCATTTCTGAAATCCTAAGCGCCCTATTGCCATTATTGTACAGCTTCACGGCATTTCCGGAATTCACCAGCAGATTAAGCCTTGTAAGTATATCCGTAATAGAAATACTTGGCGCAGCTGCGTGTGTAGGCGTCAAAGCAAAGTCAAAAAAAGAAACCCAGCGTTCATTGTTTGAAAGCACATCGTCACCACTTAGATTTTTAGTTCTCGCTTATACAATAACTTAGCAATACAAAAAATAAAGTGATCACAAATAAAAAACCCGCACTAAGACGGGTTTTTTGTTCTGTTGCTCAGTTCGCTTTAACGTCCCGAGCCTATCACAATTCAAGCAGTTTCTGGCTCACTTTGCAAGTAAAATCTGTCGCCATTTGTGCCGAATGCGTCACACATTGGTGCGTATAGCATCGATTCTGCTAAACTTATCCATGCATCAACTCTTCGCCTGCAGGTCATAAAACACCACTCTGGATGCTTTTCATAAAGCTCTTCCGCTATGCGGCGTTTGCTCTTCCGTAACCGGTAATGCTCCACCAGCAGGTGGTATAGCTCTTTGTGACCACCCGTAATGAGGACTGCCCCCAGTACCTTATCAATCAGCAGTCCTTCATCGTCTGTACAGAAGGCCAGGCCGCTTTTGTTTTTCCCCGCGAGTATTTCACGAAAAAACGCCTCAAGCTCTGGCTTCGAGATGCCGGACTTCTTCATCCGGCGTAATGCTTCGTTGATGGCTGTTTTAGTGACTTTCCCGGAAGCCAGTAACTGGTTAAACATATTGCCGCCACTACCGCCGCCGATGTAAGACCAGCGGCCCCACATGCGCAGCTTCCCTTGAATCCATATGGCCTCCAGCGTTTTCAGCCTGACCATTTCACCAGCTTTTCCAACCTCGGACGGGTTAATCATTATGCGTTCTCCACTATGCCAGCACGCCAATTGCCAGCGAACGATCCAGAAATCGAAACAGCAGCTCCAGCTGTGAGCCGTGCTTCTCCTCAAATGCCACGATAGAAGCGTGCAACTCGTCGTGATGCGCTCTGCAAAGCGGCAACACAAACAGGTCATGCGCTTTTGTTCCCATTCCACCTTGTCCGTGGCCTATCAGGTGATGGGGATCATCTGCTTGTTTGTTACAGCAGACACACTGCTGAGACTTAACCCAGCGCGTCCAGCTCTCGTTTACCCAGCGGCGGCGCTTTGGTCGCAGCATGAATGATTCCGGCGTTTCAGGATCTACGCGAAGACCAAGAATCTTTTTCTGCACCACTTCGCTCGCCGCTGGCTCCGGCACAATATCGCTCTCCTTCATCACCGGCTTATGCTGTATTTCCGGCAATCGCAGGGCTTTCCGGGCCAGCGATTCAGGGATGACGTGTGCCAGATTGTTTATCACCAGCCACCAGCACAACTCGGGGATCGTCAGTTGATGGTCTTCGTTGAACCCCAGCTGTGAGCGGATGACCGTTATCAGCCAGGATACCAGGTTCTCACGCGCAATGCCTGCCAGCGTCTCTGTGTACTGATCACGCACCAGGTTATCGCAGGCCCAGCAAAGGCGGATGCTGCCAGGCTCATGCCGGAACAGCGTAAAATTTTCGCTGTGCCACGAGCCGTGCGGATACTGGCATTCAAAACGACGCTCCAGCTCGGCCTCCAGCGAGCTAATACCACCCGCACGCAGAATGACGTCTTTGTTTTCGAAGACTGGCTTCAAAACCGGGTCTTCTGCCAGTGGTTGCGTGGCGGGAGGGATGGCGCCGGTTGCGTAGTCGCTGTATTTTTCCGGTGCAGGCTCAATCAGTACCCGCCCTCTCCTGAACATCGGCATGAGATCAGCACCTGGGCGAAGAAGAACAACGCCCATGCGTGGTGCAATCTCAGGGGTTAGTAGTGCTCTCATATCATCTCCACGTCAGGCAGCTGCACGAAAACGTCGGATGGTGATTTCTACTTTCCCTTTCTTCACGATGTTCCCCCACTCCACCAGCATGCGCTTAACCTGACTGTCGTCTTCCCAGACGCCGGTTAGAGTCAGGGCATCGAACAGCGCTTTGTTGTAGTTATCGATATCCCGACGGCGCTGATCCGGCGGATACAACACTATGTGAACCTCGGCCAGATCAGAGGATGGCCGGGGAACGGCCCGCAGTTGCTCAATAATCGCCGCTCTCGCTGCCTGCTGGAACTTGCGCCCTGTCTCGCTTACCAGATGCCTGCCTTTCAGCGGTCCCTTGCTCGGGGCGCGCCAGTAACTATTTACGCTCGGTGGAAATGGTAAAGTCAGTTTCATTTAGCCCCCTTAAAGGATCGCGACAACGTCTTTTGCGACTTCCCGCGTACTGCTTTTGCAGGAGATCGAACGGCGCGCTTTGATGAATTGCAGGTTAAAACCATGCTCCCGGTACAGGTCGAGAACCTTCGGTGCAGATGAGTTAGAAATCACTACCCGAGCCCCACGGTGAAAGGCAGATACACATTGCTTCGCCAGGTCTACCTGGTTCTCCCAGCTAAAACCACCAGCGACGTAGGCGGTGAATCCGGTTGTTCCCGGCATCGGTTCGTAAGGCGGATCGCAGTAAACCACATCCCCTTTCCCGGCCAGGCTGATAGTTCGGCGGTAGTCAGCGGTCATGAATACGCAGTTATGCGCCATAGCCGCGAAGGCTTTCATCTCATCCATCGGGTAATACGGAGCCTTGTAGCCTCCCCAGCCCACATTGAACTTGTTCGCCTGGTTGTAGCGCATCAGGCCATTGAAGCAATGCCGGTTGAGATACAGGAATGCAGCTGCGCGTTCAGTAGCATCCAGCGTCTGAGCGTTGAACTCGGAACGGATCAGCTCATAGCCATCTGGTGACCGCATGTGCTCGAACATCCAGCGGGCCTTCAATTCCACTTCATCCGGCACCACCGCTAACATCTGATACAGATTAATCAGGTCCGGATTAACGTCCGCCAGCAGGTAATCTGCGTGCTTTTCGCTGTTCAGGAATACCGACCCACCCCCAACGAATGGCTCTATCAGGCGTTTCCCTGCCGGGATATGCACGAACAGGTCAGCCAGCTGGGTATACTTTCCACCAGCCCATTTCAGAAATGGCTTACTCATGAGCGGAACCCCGCCGGCACTGTATAAACCACATTGGCGAAACTGGATTTGAAACTATCATCCTGCTTAACCCACTTGCCGCCAGTCCAGGCTGGGCGTCCGGCGGCCTCCCATTTTTTGGCCTTGTCGAAATACTCGACGCAGTTCTCGGGAGCAAACAGCGTTTTGGGCCGCAGGTAATCGCTCATCTTCGGATCCTGAGCCCATTTCGCGTTCAGGTAGTCAACCACCAGCATCAGGTCTTCAGGGCTGTAATCTTCGGCCAGGCGTCCCCGGATATAACCCAGCGTCGTTTTGGTTCGTCCCCCCCTGCCATAGGTGGAGTTGGTTACCCGATTGAAATGATCCAGAACGAGATCTGCCGGATCGGTCTGGTCTGGTTGCGGCGCAACCGGACAAGAGTCTTTACCTGTAATCTCTGTAGTACTCTCTGTTGTATTCTCTGTAAGATCATCGTGCCAATTTGACCTGATGACAGCGGTTCGTTTTGACCCGGTGGAGCGTTTCACAATGACCTCTTCCATCGTGTCATTTTGACCTGATGGAACGGCGCATTTTGACTTCTTCGATTTGGTCACCTTGACCTCATCTAAAAGCTCGCTCTCGTAGTTGATCGTGTAGTAGTTCGTCATATCGCGCTGAGACTTGTTCAGCTGCTCAACTTTAAGCACGCCCAGGCTCTTCAGCCGGGTGAAGGTGCGCTTCAGAGTGGATTCAGACCAGAACGGGAATTGCTCCAGCCATTGCTCTGTTGTGTTGTAGATCCAGCGTACGCCGTCACGCTCCAGCCCTGAATTAGTCTCCTGCAGCCAGTAGTTAAGCTGCTGCAGCGCAATGGCTTCATTCAGGCCTATGCTGTACGCAAGGTCAGGATTGATGACTATCGGCCTTGATGGCATTAACAGGCTCATAAGACCCCTCTATTTCCCTGAATTTTCGTCTGAACTGCTCGAGGGGGCTAAAGCATTCATGCTCGTACCCTTTACGCAGGTATATAACGCGCTGTGTCTGGGGCTCCCAGCGTATGACCCTGACCGGGACGCCGTAGTGATCTCTGAACCATCGGTTGAGCTCTCGCATACTTTCTCCGCCTGGCCGTTGAAGTCCCCTACCACCCACTGAGCAAACTGGTAGCAGACAGGCTCGAACCCGCCTGGTACTCTTACCCCATACACGAACTGCACCGGTCCTGCTCCACCAGGTACTGGCCGCGCTACAAGTTGCGACCTGCGGTATTGTGTTGATAAACTGTTCATGCGTTAGTAATCTCCACTGATAACGACACGCCACGACGCCAGGAGCTGCAACTCGCTGGCGTCACTTCTTTTTGCGTGAAAATAACGTGATAATTGCGGCAATCTCTTCTTCCCGCGCTGCCAGGTGGCGGCGGTGATGTACCATGATTTCTTCGGCCTCATGCCTTTCAATAACGCCATCTTCAAGAGCCTGTTCGATAATCTGATCAACCTGTCCCCTGGCGGAAGAGGTACGCATTGCCCGGCTGAACAAGTCCACGCGATCCAGCTCTTCCAGGTGCGGAACATCCACCAGCAGGGCACCACGGCGGCGAGCGTGGTAATCAGCCAGTAACGACGTGTTGGAAATGTCTTCCATCGCTTCCAGCTCGCTGACTTCGAAGAAACGACAGCCGTTTTTCTCGTAAAGGTTGTTATTGAACTGCGTTAAGGTCATGCCTAGGGCGCCAGCCATAGCCTCACGTCCACCATGAATGGACTTACACATAGCCTTGACTACATCTTTCAAACTTTGCTTTTGTTCTACCATGTTGATAACCCTTCGCTTAAAATCACTTTCTTAGCCCACGGAACAGCCGGTGTATTAAATGAATAACCCATTGTCTAAATTGACTCTGGACTACTGGTACAAAGTTTTGATTGTCGCTGGTGCATTCGTTTTTCTGCTGAACGGTACTGGAGTTCTTTCTGCCTATCCTCCTGGCCCTACAGCACTGGTTTCCCTTGGCGTCTTTTTTTGGGGCATTGGTGAGTGGATTAACCACCCCTACCAGGAAATGCTCCAGTACGACGGCCTCGGTCGGGTTACAGCAACCATTTCTGGTTACCCGAGAAATCCCAAGCGAATCGGAGTCGTGTTCGATATCCTTGCCTTTGTTCTCATCGCTATAGGTGTCTGGAAGTTTTTCTGATAAGGTCCACCCGATCAGAGTCACTACTCGATTCATTTCATCCAGCCTTACCGTTTCAGGGTTGAGCGCTTGCAAACGCTTTATCACCTCTGATTGAATTTTTTTTGTCACACCTACCCCTTTAAAATTCGATTTGTAGTTACATCTGCTGAATTAATTAGTTAGCCTTCAACTACAGCCCCCGGATCTTCTGGCCTGCTTTTGCTTGGAAAAGGACGAACTTCTTCAGCTTCAATTTTCCCGTCCTCCAGAATCAGGACATTGACCCGGCGTTTTTGCTTTATGGCTTTACTGATGGCGCTTTGATAAACCCCCAAAGCTTCCGCAGTTTTTGCCTGGCCATTAGCAAGCACATAATCCTTGAGTGGAATGGTCTTCATTGGCTTTCCTCATGGTAAACATCACAGAAGTATCACTGTTAGTAATAAATATGTCAACACTAGTGGTGATTGGTGATTATTCCTTGCGGTGATAAATTATGATGATGAAAAAGAAACCATTGACCGCAGAACAGTTGGCTGATGCCGCAAGGCTGAAGGCAATATTTGAAGCCAAGAAAAAAACACTCGGGCTTTCCCAGGAAACCCTGGCCGAGCAGATGGGTATGGGTCAAAGTGGGGTGGCGCAGCTACTAAATGGAGCAAATGCGATCAACGCAACGCACGCGGCGCAGTTTGCGAAGATACTTGGTGTAAAGGTTGATGACTTTAGTCCAACGCTGGCAGCTGAAATTGCCGCCATGTTTGAAGCTATTGCCAATGGGAGAAGCCATTCTGCAGTTTTTGAATACCCGCTATTAACTGAAGTTCAGGCTGGTTCATTCTCTGCCGTAAACTGCTACATGGCAAAAGACGCAAAAGACTGGGTATCAACCACCGTAAAAGCCAGCTCCTCCTCATTTTGGCTGGAAGTATCTGGACATTCCATGACTGCCCCACCAGGAGTGAAGCCAAGTTTCCCTGAGGGTATGTTGATTTTGGTCGATCCTGAACAGGATGTTGAGGCTGGTGATTTCTGCGTTGCCGGTATTTATAACGACTCAGAAGTAACTTTTAAACGCTTCATATGGGAAGATGGAAAACCCTGGCTTGAGCCGTTAAACCCTAATCCTAGATATCAAGCTATTGAATGCAGTGAGCATTGTCGGATAATCGGTAAGGTCGTTAAGGCCCAATGGCCTGAAGAAATTTTTTCCTAAGGAGCCGCTCGGCTCCTTTTTAACATTCCATCAGTAATATTTTTCTCTCTATAAATCATCGCTTTATTACTTTGCGTAATATTTTTATCACCACAAGTGTTGACCATTTAATTACTATTGGTGATACTCCTCTCATTCAAGATTGGCACCTCCCTTAACACAACATGGAAGCGCATTCCCCTTCTTTCCGGTGGGGATCGGTTTGTAACTGAAGGAGTGCGCTTCCAGTTGTGACGTGTACAAGCGTACTGCAGCGCCGGTCGACGCAAAGACCCGGAAATCGACTGAGCAACAGCAACTGGTTGCCAATACCAAAACAGAGCGGCGGGAAGTAAGCAGATTAGCGATCTGGTGTCACAACATTCATTCCCGATAAGCCCCTTCTACTGAGGAGGTTTATCGGGACTGGAAGAGTTACCACTTGGAGACGGTCCTTTTAAATGTCCTGGACAGTGGCGGTTCCGCATCGATAACAGCGGCGACAAGATGATGCAAACGGCAAAGGTCGTTAAAACTCGTTAGGTGCTGGCGTGGCATACGCGACACACGTGATAGGGCGTGAATGCCGTAAGGGGCTATAACCCTTCAATCTCGTTTCGGGCGAGTTCAACCCGAATGACAGCCGGAAGAGACGACGCAGCCCAGACGATATCTGAGTGGCTTTAAAAACAGATGGGAGCCGGTGGAAGCCCGGCACACAACAGGAAAAAGCACTGTGTTAGTCAAGTGAGTTTCCAGTGCTTCAGTGCTCTTTCCGTTGTGTGGAGATAACTAACTAATCCTTTGCAGAGGACACAGAAATGAAATTATCAAAGTTACGTAACGCCATTGTCTATCGGGCTACTTTGCCCAGCATTGAAGCGGTTGAAGGGAACCTGCAGGAATTGCCCTACTCTGAACTTACAGAAACGGAGTTTGCGCGGGCTTCCTTCGTCCCTAATCCGATTACCGGCGAGCTGGTTACGCCAATTACTGGCGGTTATGCAATCGTGATTCGCCGCGATGAGAAAATAATCCCCCAGCACGTCGTGATGAAAGAAGCAAATGAGCGTATCCAGCGCATTGAAAATGCATGTGGTCAGAAACTAAAGCGCGCTGACCGTAACAACATTATCCAGGATGCTAAGGTTCAGCTCTGCAAACAGGCATTCATCAAGTCGTCTCTGATCCTGGTCTTGTATAACACTGAAGAAAATCTTCTGATCATTAATTCCGCCAATAAAAATATTGCCAATTTAGTCGGGGCGATGCTGGTTAAAGTTATTGGCTCAGTAAAAACAGTCACGATCAACATCAGTGATATCAAAAACGGCCTGACAACGCGCCTTAAAAACCATCTGGACGGTGAAGAATCAGCCTTTGCCGGGTTTGAGGTCGGTGATTATGTCCAGCTATCCCGCCTGGCAGAACAGAAAGAAGTTATTCGCTACTCTGCGGAACACACTTCCGTTACCAGTGAAATTCTGGAGAGCCTGAACACAGGTTTTATCGTAGATAACATGGAATTAAGAGGCTGCGGCGTCTCTTTTCTGCTTACAGATAAGTTCCATTTCCGGCGGATCGATACCAAGGATAATGATTATTCTGATGATGACGACAAAGCCTACCGCTGGCGTCACCAGGCAGGTACGGACATGTTCCAGTTCTGTAAAGTAATTAACCAGCTTTGTGATCTGCTCGCCTACAAAGAGCCCGAAGAACAAAAACCAGCAGCCTGATTAGAACAGCAGCAATTACCCCATTCTCATGGGTTGGGTTGCTGCACCCTAAATTTACGCGTTGCAGCGCGTCAGATGGAGAACAAAAGATGGCTAAGACAGCAAAACAACTGATTAAACAGGCGTACGAAATAGCCAAAACTATGCCACCAGAACAGTCAGCAATCATCAGGGAACTGGCTACCGTCCTCGATGTTTCGAATGTAGCTCTACGCCAGACGCGCACCGAACGTGACGCCCTTCTCGCAGAGGTCAAATCCTGGGCGAAGGAGTGTGATCGTATTACTGAGCGATATACCAAGAAGCGCATAAATCTGCATGTCCTCGAAGCAATGCGCGATTTGAAAGCAATTTGCCCCACCAGCTTCCGTAACGTGGAGGCTCTCTGATGGCTAAAGACTCAAAGCTTGTATACGGCGCCAGCGGCAAAACGAACGTTTTAACGTTCGAACCTGAAAGCCTGCATCTGGTTACCGACAAAACTCACCCACTTTACGATGAACGGGTCCACCTTCCTATCGACGAAGGAATGGTTCTGAACATAAAAGAGCTGGGTGTACTGGAACCTATCATCGTCTGGAAAGACCCTGAAACGGGGCTCACCTGCGTAGTTGTAGGCCGTCAGCGCGTAAAACATACCCTGGAGGCAAATAAACTCCGTCTGAAAGAAGGCAAAGACCCACTGCTTGTTCCCGGAGTCGTTAAGCGCGGATCAGCAAATCAGATGGCTAAATACATGGTCAGCGAAAACGAAATTCGCCGACCTGATACACCGCTTGGCCGGGCTAAAAAAATGTCAGACGCGCTCGACCGCGGGCTCGATGAGGACGACATTGCGGTGTTGTTTGGCTGCAGCGTTCAGACCGTTCGTGCAACGCTTTCCCTGCTGGACGCCACCCAGGCTGTAAAGGATGCCGTTGAATCCGGAACGGTCACAGTAACCCAGGCTCGTCAGCTCGCATCACTGGAACCAGAAGCCCAGCGCGAGAAGGTGAAAGAGATTGAGACGGCAACCGCTGGGACTAGAGGTCATGAAAAAGCCCGTCGGCAGCGTCAGGTTCTGGGTGAAGCAAAGCCACGCCTGAAAACCCGTAAAGAAATTAACAAAGCCCTAGAATCTGCTGAGGGCGAGTATGCCAGCGCTCTCCGCTGGGTACTGGGGGAGGAAACATTATGAGTAAAGTAGGCGATCATTTCTTTGAGTTCCCTGCATCACGTGGAACTCAGGGCGGGTCAATTGTCCTGATGCTGACTGTTCCTGCACGGACGCTAACACGAGTTCTCGCCAGCGATAATTACGGGGACACTCTTGAACGCTCGCAGCGAGAACTGAACCCAGCCAGGGCGAAAAAGTTTTATCAGTATCTCGTTGAAGCATACGAGAACAAGGAACCATTCATTATTCCGCCGCTTGTAGGCAACTGCGACTCGTATGTTGAATTCGAAGAGTTCGGAAACACGAATGTCGGGGTGGCCCGTTTCCCAATGGATGCTGAGATTAAATTGTTTGATGGTCAGCATCGTGCAGCCGGTATTGCGGAGTATTGCCGCACCATTGATGAACCGATCCATGTGCCGATGATGCTTACTCTCCAGTTGCCACTGAAGACGCGGCAGCAGTTTTTCTCGGACATTAACAACAATGTATCGAAGCCATCTGCGGCTATCAACATGGCCTATAACGGGCGCGATAAGAACGCGCAGGAGATGGTTAATTTTATCAGCTCACACGATGTATTTTCTGAAGTCACCGATTTTGAGCATAACGTCGTTCCCGCTAAAAGCGATAAGTGGGTGAGTTTTAAAGCCCTTAGTGATGCTACTGCGAAATTCTCTGGTTCCTGTTCCCAAGACGATCTTGAGGGTTTGTGGAATGCGTGGCTAATGCTAACCGGGTTAAATGATATTCGCCAGGGTACAAACCAGGCTGAGTACAAACGCGAGTATATCCAGTTCCATGCAGTAATGATTAATGCCTTCGGTTATGCAGTACAGAGGCTAAGCGAAGGTCGGGGTGTTCGCGGGGTCACGCTGATGATTGAAGACCTGGTAATGAATACCAGCATTGCTGACCGCGAAGATTTTTTCCTCATTTCATCATGGGATGGTATTTGCGCCAGCTGTGAGAAAGCCAAGCCAACGGTTATCGCTAATGTCTCCGCTCAGAAAGCAGCGGCTTCTCGGTTGATGGATGCCATCGTGAACCAGAACCTATCTGTGACAAAGGGTAAGGATGCCAACCATGACTGATATCACCCGACTGTTAGCCAGCCTCAAACGCCGTTCAGCCCACGTAAAAGAGTTTGGTGACGACATTACGTTTGTAAAGCTCGAAGACCTCGACGCGCTGGTAGAAGCGGTTGAACTGGCACGAAACAAAGCCGCAGATTGGGAGGAAAAAGCAATCATCAACTATGCGGAACGCACAGCCATGATTCAGCATATTGCCGAACTGGAGACTAAGACAGAAAGAAAAAAGTAGATCGCTGCAGTGTCTGTATTGAAGGCGCTCGTGGCGGATGTGGTACATGTGTTTTTAGCGGTAATCTTTGACGAGGTGACTATGACTAGTAATGATTTTATGGAAGAGAAAGAACTGTTCGAATTACTGGGGAAGAAAAAAACAGCAGTGTGGCGTCTACGTAAAGATCATGGGTTCCCTCCCCCAGTCCTCACATACCCTACTCGTTATAGCCGAAAGGCGGTAGCGCGTTGGATAGATGATGGGGGAATTAATAGTGGTATAAAAAACAAAGTGCCCTAAAATAGGGCACAAAAAAAATTATGATTTTTTATTATTAAAAATCACGATTTGCCAACTGCATGTAATGATTAATTGTATTCAGAGTATTAAATTGATCATCTGTAAACCCTCCGTCATCCAAAGAAAACAAACGCATTACATTCAATCTTGTAGCAGTTGGTGAATTTGTTTCCGGAAGGAAAACAGAGGATACGCTTTGCCCAATAAAAATAACACCTGGCAATGACTTTTTCCCTTCAAAAACACTCAAGAGTTCATCCTTACCAATAGTCTCTAACAATGATGTCTTAACCATATCAATATTGTTAACAAGTTGGTTCAGCGGGGTATCGACAGATAGGAAAGTAGTATCTTTTGGCCATATCTTGTTATGATCTATAACATTCTTAAGGTTAATAACAGTTATACCAACATCAGATTTTGACTTATCTATTTGATCTATTGCCTTTTTAATATTCTCATATATCGTTTGAGGATTTATAGTATGAACAGTTTTACATGCAAACCCCCAATTTACTCTGTTAATTTCCGCAATAACATCTGGATTATCACCACGAGAGTTCTGCGGATGATCTAATGATACGTTATTGCTTAATCTCATACATAAACATGCTAGATAGAGTTCAATAATCTTATTAGAATCCTGATCCGTAATGAGAGAACTTGTGTTTTGAGAAATTGCACAACCATTCAATAAGTTCAAATGCGGAATAAGTTGATTAAAAGCACTGTTACTTTCAACGTTGACAACTTTTAAAGCGAGATCGTACAGTGCAGAAAAATCCCTAAACAAAGCCCGTTTGTCAACATTTGAATCCAGAGGCTTACCACTGTTGAAATGAAAAAGAATATCAAAGACAGATAAGAATTTTGACTCCATATCTGAGTCAATACTTACATTAATATCGTTATTTTTTAAAATACGCTCAAATTCTATTATTACATCTTGCCCTTCTTCAAATTTAAACTCTTCTCTAATATTCATATTTTATCCTTTCTTTAATTTTATATCCTAGTCAAGAACAATACTTTTTAACCTAGGGAAGGTGCGAATAAGCAGGTCATTTCTTCCCAAGCTGACTCGCTGATTAAA